>OLQE01000763.1_pt1 | contig 22106 bp, 27 predicted proteins | sample 1643161 | NCBI WGS metagenome assembly OLQE01 (sample SAMEA3136650, study PRJEB25190) | human gut metagenome | reverse complement strand
TTATAATTGTTTAAAAAATGAAAATAAGACGCTGATCAGCTTTGGCATCGCTTTAGACGAAGAGCAGAAAAAACGTTTAAATGATCGTTTGTTAGAGGTTTTTGGGACCTTTGAAGATTTTTACAGTGATGAAGATTTAAAACGCAAGGGATTGCCTTATCAGGGTCCTTGTGATGATTATATCAGCCGGGTAACACGAACATCCCCAGGTGCAAAGTTTTATAAAATTAAAGAAGGAAAGCTGAAAACATTTTTTGTTGTTTCCAGTAATTGTGTCTTCTTTATGGCGAATATATTAAGTGTCATTGGTTTAAATTTATTTGATTTAAGTGGTATCATCTCACCGGGAGCGTATTATGATTTTCTAAACAAGCAATTTAAGAGCCATAAAGGTTTTGTAATTTCTCGTCGTTTATATCGGAAAAAAGATGCGGAAGCATTCAAAGAAAGAAAAGTAGATCATAAATGAAGTTGATTGAACTATGTAGAAGCTTAATAGATAAGTAACCTATCATTTTTATCATATATACAGAAAGTTGCATAGATAGTAATCTATCGTTTGATAATATATATAGGAAGTTTCATAGATAAGCAATTGTTTTATTCTATATATAGTATTAAAAAGGCACATAAAAGACACATAGATGTCTTTTTTCATTTATCCATATGATGACGCTTATGCTTAATCATGATGCGAAAGATTAAGTTTTTTTATTAAATGGATTATTCTTGATGATCAGCAAACAGGTAAATACTTTATCAACAAAAGACCTTTTTTATTCATAGTACGATAAAGGTTCTCATAGTTTTATAAAAGTGCTTGACTCTCCTGTAACAGGAGGATATATCCTTGATTTACAAGGAGGTATGAATGATGGAATTCTGTATACAAGTGGAACATCTGACAAAGCGATTTCAAACACAAATTGCGGTGAATCAATTGTCTTTTGAGGTGAAGAAAGGTGAAATCTTCGGTATTCTAGGACACAATGGTGCGGGGAAAACGACAACGATCGAAATGCTTCTGGGTTTACAAAACCCTGATGAAGGAAAAATCAGACTCTTAAAGAAAGATGGTGCTAGCATAGATAAAACAATCTTTGAAAGGATTGGAGTACAACTGCAGGCATCAAGTTATCAAAACAATATTCGGGTAAGGGAATTATGCGAAGAAATGGCATCACTGTATCAAGATCCTGCAGATTACCATGAACTATTGGAGCAGTTTGAATTATCGCCGTTTGCACATCATTTTGTAGCGCATTTATCACAAGGAGAACGCCAAAAGTTATCTATCCTATTGGCATTGCTACCAAAACCGGAAATGCTTTTTTTAGATGAAGCTACGACAGGGTTAGATGCAGCCGCAAGAAGAGCGGTTTGGGATCGTCTTTTGTTATGGAAAGAAAAAGGTACGACCATTTTGTTAACGACACACTATATGGAAGAAGCAGCGTATTTGTGTGATCGCATTTTATTATTGAAACAGGGAAATGCTATTATGGAAGGAACTGTAGCAGATATTGCAAAAGGTTTTGCCAGTTTAGAAGAAGCTTATTTGCACTATATGGAGGTGACTAAGTTATGAAGCGCTTTTTGACATTGTTTAAAATAGAAGGGAAATTAGCTCTTCGCTGTCCGGATGGTATCATTTTTGGTGTGATCATGCCGGTAGGAATCTTATTTTTGATTGGTTTTATCGCGAAAGATCAACAAGCAGTAAATAGTGGCTATACCTTTATGCAAAGTGCATTTCCTTCTCTAATCACCATTGGTATCTGTGCGACAGCATTCATGGGTCTTCCTACGACGTTCAGCGATTATCGTGATAAAAAAATCTTAAAACATTTTTTTGTGACACCGGTAAGTCCGCGCGTGTTATTATTAGTGGAAACACTTATCGCCGCATTGACGGCAATCGTATCAGCCTGTATGATAAGCTTATGCGCCATACTATTTTTTGATTATCATATGGAAGGAAATCCCTTCTTATTTCTAGGAGCTTACGTTTTCGTGTTATTTTCGATGTATGGCATAGGAATGATCATCGCTGGTCTATCACCTTCGCTAAAGGTTACGAATATCATTTGCAGTGTTGTCTATTTCCCTATGTTATTTTTATCCGGAGCAACCATTCCATATGAATTGTTTCCTTCACCGTTGCAACACATTGCGGATGTATTGCCCCTAACGCAAGGAATTCATGTATTAAAGGATGTTTCTATGGGGATATGGAATGAACAAACACTACTGGCGGTTGGCATACTATTACTAATTGGCATACTTGGCTATCAAATAGCAATTCGATTATTCCGCTGGGATTAACAAAAGGAGGATGCAGATGGAACAGAATTACCATTGTACAGAAAAAGAGGTACCTTACTATTACCGTATTGGAATGTTTGCGCAAATGAATAAGATTACGATTAAAGCATTGCGTCATTATGATGAGATTGGCTTATTGAAGCCTGCATATGTGGATGAGCATAACGGATATCGCTATTACAGTTCTAGTCAATTGCCAATCTTACATCGTATTCTCGTTTTACGTCAAATTGGTTTTCGTTTGGATGAAATTCAACAAATATTAAGTGGTGCTAACGAAACAGGAATGTTATTGATGAAGAAAAGTAAGTTACTGCAGTCTGTGAGTGATTTGACACAGAAAATAGCTGCCATTGAAGGTTATCTGGCCAAAGAGGATACGGTATCTGCTTATCATCCCATTATAAAATCATTGCCTAAGGTGAAATGTGCATCCATGCGTGTACAATTAGATAGTTATCAAGATTTATTCACCTATATGCCAAAAATGGGAGAGGCAATGGAAAAAGCCGGTTGTATATGTGCAGAACCAGATTATTGCTTTACTTGTTACCATGATGGAGGATATAAAGCAAATAAGGTTGATGCAGAAATATTTCAGGCGGTTACTGCGATGCAGGATGATATGCAAGATTTGCATTTTGTCGAATTATCGGAGGTGGAGCAAGCGGTTTGTGTCCTTCATAAAGGTAGTTATGAAACGTTGCCTTATGCCTATCAAGCATTGATTGCTTACATGGAAGAGCATGGCTATATGGCCGCAGGAGAGCCTCGTGAGGTGTATATCGATGGTGTTTGGAATAAAGATACGAGTGCACAATGGCTTACGGAACTGCAATTTCCAATAAAACAGGAGTAAAGGATATGGAAAGAGTGAAGGCGAAAATTCTTCACTTTTTTTCTTTGATGACTGCTATGAACTAGCCCAAAGTGCTTGCGAAGCCTAGTGCCATCAGCATGAAGAAGATGATACGTGTGAAAAAGCGTTCCATCTGCATAATGGAATTGCTGGATTCAAATTTATGTTTCCATATGAGAACGCTATCACATCATATGTCTTGACACATCTACAAATACAGGCGTAATTTATTGTGTTCATTCTGCTTTCGTTGTATAATAAATGGGCTAAACTTTGAGGTGATGATATGGAAAAGATACGAGTAGAAGATCTAACCTTCTCTTATGACAAGGAGCGCAATGCCGTTGAGGCAGTGTCCTTTGCGATTGAAGAAGGCAGCTATACAACAATTATCGGACATAACGGCAGTGGCAAAAGTACGATAGCAAAGTTATTGATTGGTTTGCTGGATAAAGATCAGGGACATATCTATGTGGATGGTGAAGAGCTGACTATGGATACGCTATACGATATACGCGATAAGGTTGGTATCGTCTTTCAGAATCCGGACAATCAGTTTATCGGCGCTACGGTTGCCGATGATATCGCGTTTGGTTTGGAGAATCATCAGGTAGCCAGCGAATATATGCAGGAGATTATCGATCGCTATGCGCAAAAAGTCGGCATGAGCAAGTATATGCAAAGTGAGCCGACAAAGCTTTCCGGTGGGCAGAAACAGCGTGTGGCTATCGCCGGCGTTTTAGCAATGACACCGGAAATCATCATCTTCGATGAATCTACAAGCATGCTAGATCCACAAGGGAAAGCAGAAATTAATGAGCTGATCCAGGAAATACATAAAGAAAGCAGTATTACGATCATTTCGATTACGCATGATATCGAAGAGGTAGCAAAGTCAGATCATGTTATTGTTATGGATGGCGGACATGTTGTCATGCAAGGATTACCGGATGACATCTTATTGAAGGAAGAACAGTTGATAGCATTACAACTGGATATTCCATTTGCCTTGAAGTTCACAAATGCATTAAAGAAGGCGCATATCGAAATTGCGCCATGTACCACACTAGAAAGGGCGGTTGAGGAAGTATGTCAATTACGTTCAAAAATGTAGCACACACCTATAATGAAGGTTCTCCTTTTTCCTATGCCGCTTTAAAAAATATCAATTTAAATATTCCCGAAGGTAAGGTTACTGCTGTGATTGGTGAAACAGGCAGTGGTAAAACAACCCTTGTACAGCATCTGAATGCATTGTTGTTGCCTAGTGAAGGAGAATTAGAGGTATTAGGTAAGAACATTGTCGCTAAGGAAAAACCAAAAAATTTAAAGGCGTTGCGTAAACAGGTAGGCCTGGTCTTCCAGTTTCCGGAATATCAGCTATTTGAAGAAACGATTGCCAAGGATATTGCTTTCGGTCCTAAGAACTTTGGAGCAAGCGAAGAGGAGGCATTGGAAGTTGTAAAAAAGGTCATCAACGTCGTCGGCTTAGATGAAAGCTATTTAGAGCGGTCTCCTTTTGATTTATCCGGTGGCCAAAAACGCCGTATTGCGATTGCCGGTATCTTGGCTATGGACCCCGGTGTGTTGGTGTTGGATGAGCCAACAGCCGGACTTGATCCGCAAGGAGCAAAAGATATGATGGAACTGTTTTTACGCATGAATCGTGAATTTCATAAGACGGTTTTAATCGTTACCCACGATATGGAGCATGTATTGCATTACTGTGATGAGGTCATCGTGGTTAAGGATGGTCAGATTGAAAAGCAATGCGATGTAAAGGAATTCTTCCGTTCGGTTGCATTATTAAAAGAACTGCGCATCAATCCGCCAGCCATCATACGCTTACGAGAAGAACTGATTGCGCAAGGTTTTCATATTGCTTCTTCCATTCTTGATTTAGATGAATTGGCACAGGCAGTAGCGAAAGAGGTGAAATCCCATGAATAATATTGCTTTGGGTAGATACCTTCCATTAACGTCTATCATACATAACATGGACCCCAGAGCAAAAATTGGGGCAATGCTCTTAATGATGGTAGCAATCTTTATACCGGCCGGTTATACCGGTTATATCATTATCGGCATAGCGGTAGTACTAACTGCGTTGTTAGCGAAATTAAAGCTTAGTTTCTTGTGGAGAGCCATGAAACCAATGCTTTTTATGTTAAGCTTTCTACTTATCATCAATCTGCTTGTTGTACGCAGTGGGGATGTGCTCATTACCATTGGCAGCTGGAACATTTATACAGATGCTTTGACACAGACGCTGTACATCGTGATACGATTGGCATTGATGATCATGATCACAACGATTTTAACAGCAACCACCAAGCCTTTAGAACTAACCTTAGGCATTGAGGATTTATTAAAACCATTCAAAGTGATTGGAGTTCCTGCCCATGATATTGCGATGATGATTTCTATTGCATTGCGTTTTATCCCAACGCTGATTGAAGAAACTCAGCGTATCATGAAAGCACAGGCATCACGTGGTGTGGATATGGAAAATGGGAAACTGATGGAAAAGGTGAAAGCCATTTTATCGTTGATCGTACCTCTATTTGTTTCTGCTTTTCAAAGAGCAGAAGAATTGGCATATGCAATGGAGGCCAGAGGATATATTCCTAGTCGCCCACGTACCCGTTATAAACAGTTAAAGATGCATGGGAAGGATGTAGCTTTATTGTTGTTAAGTGTGTTAATTCTGGTGGGAATGATTGTATTAAGTATGACAGATCTTGGCTTCTTTTAAGGAAATGTCAAAGAGAGTGCTTAAGGTTAAGCACATAAGCTAAAGATTGGTAATAGTGCATTTATCCATATTGTAAAGATAAAGGCGTTTAAGATAATATTTAAGCGGTAATGGTATAAAGGTTATTACGAGAGGTTCAGATAGAAAAAGAGTAAGGAAAGGGGAATTCTATGGCACGCTATAAAGCAGTTGTCAGCTATGATGGCAGTTCCTATGGCGGCTGGCAGAAACAGTTGAATACTACTTCTATACAAGAAGTTATTGAACAAGCATTAGCGAAAATGCATAAGCATGATGTTGCAATCGTGGCTAGCGGACGAACGGATGCCGGTGTACATGCTATAGCTCAAGTGTTTCATTTTGACAGTGAGATGAAGATACAAGAGAAGCATTGGATAAAAGCATTGAATTCTCTATTACCTAAAGATATCCGGATACAGTCCGTAAAACAGGTTACTGAAGCGTTTCATGCCCGTTTTGATGCCATTGGAAAACGATATGATTATTTGATTAGTAATGATATTTTAAATCCTTTTAAGGAAAATTATATGGCAAAGGATGCACATAAGCTTGATGTAGCTTATATGCAGGAATGCGCTACTGTATTGATAGGAACTCACGATTTTACCAGCTTTACCAGTAATAAGATTGATCCGCGAAAACCGCGTGTAAAAACCATTACTCGTTTAGAGGTGTTACAGGAAAAGGATCATGTACATATGATTTTCGAAGGAAACGGTTTCCTTCGTTACATGGTACGCATGTTATCCCAAACATTAATAGAAGCTGGTAAACATCGCATTACAAAAGCTGATATAAAAAAGATGTTAGAAGCGAAAGATAAGCATGCCTGTCGTTACAAGGCAGTCCCACAGGGATTATACCTTGTTCGTGTGGATTATGCAGATGATGAGGAACAGAATTAGGGACTATGCCAGTGTTATAAGGATATCCCCCATTTTGTTCTTTTTATTTTTTGAGAGCATCTATGGCGTATAAGTAAACTAGTATGGATGATAATAAAGGTATCATTATTAAAAGAGGTGAAAGAAAACAGAGAAGCTGATGCGTACCATAAAAAATCATGGAAAGAAATAGCAGATTATTGTTAGGAAAAGAAGGCTTTTCGCATACCATTTTTTACTTGAATATGGTATAGTTACCATGGAAATTTATAAAGATGAAAGGAGGAGGTTATATGCGTAAAACAAACTATCATATGCATACGAAACGTTGTATGCATGCTTCCGGCAGTGATGAAGATTATGTGCTTGCAGCTATCGAAGGTGGATATGAAGAAATTGGTTTTTCTGATCATTCACCTTGGCAATATAAGAGTGACTATGTGGCACATATGCGAATGCGTGCAAGTCAGTTTGATGATTATTATAACAGCATTAAAAAACTGCAAGTGAAATATAAGAATCAGATAGCAATTCGCATTGGTCTGGAATGTGAATATTTCCCTGAATATATGGGATGGTTGAAGACACTGCTAGTGAATTATGATATGGATTATATTATATTTGGAAATCATTATTATAAGACGGATGAAAAACGTATTTATTTTGGAACTGCTTGTGAGGATGACACCTATTTAAAACTTTATGTGGATGAGGCAATAGCCGGTATGAAAACAGGCCTGTATGCTTATTTAGCACATCCAGATTTATTCATGCGAGGAAAACGGGTGTTTGATCATAAAGCGGTAGAAGAATCGTATCGTTTATGTATAGCGGCTAAGGAATTAGGAATCCCATTGGAGTATAATTTGGCAGGTGCTGAGTATAATGCAATTATGAAGACGGAGCAGTATCCGCATAAGGATTTCTGGCGAATCGCTGCCGAGATTGGCAATACAGCCATTATTGGTGTAGATGCTCATGAACCATCGGCTTTAAAAACGGATACATATCGTGTTGAAGGTATAAAAAGATTGCGGGATTTAGGGTTAAATATAACTGATACGATAGAATTTGGAAAGTTTAAAGGATAAAGTGTTTATTTTTTATGAATTTCAAAAGATTTTTATTGACTTCTTGAGGGATTGATAATAAACTATTAAATAGGCACTTATGCCTTTGTAGCCCCGGAAACTACATAGGAAAGGAAGTAAAAATATGCGCCAAACAACATTTACTAAACCTGCAGACGTTAAACGTACATGGTACGTTGTTGACGGAACAGGATTGACTTTAGGTCGTTTATCTACAGAAGTAGCATCTGTGTTAAGAGGAAAACATAAACCTACTTACACACCAAACGTTGACTGCGGAGATTTCGTTATCATTATCAATGCGGATAAGATCGAAATGACAGGAAACAAACTGGACACTAAGAAATACTACAACCACTCTGGTTACGCTGGAGGATTGCGTACACGTACTGCACGTAACATGAAGGAAAACTATACTGTTGAATGGGTTGAAAGATCTGTTTATGGTATGTTGCCTCATACGAAGTTAGGTGACAGAATGCGTAGACATCTGTTCGTTTATACTGGAGCAGAACACCCACACACAGCTCAGCAGCCAGTTGAGTTGAAAATCAAAGGATAGGAGGAATAAGAAATGGCAGCTAAGAAAAATACAGTAACTTACAATGGTACAGGACGCCGTAAAACTTCTGTTGCTCGTGTCTTTATGACTCCGGGTAAAGGTAATATTGTTGTCAATGGAAAAACATTGGAAGAATATTTACCATTAGAAACTTTGCGTATGGTTGTTCGTTCACCATTAGAATTAACAGAAACTTTAGAACAGTTTGATATCAAGATCAACGTTCAGGGTGGAGGATACACAGGTCAGGCTGGCGCTATGCGTCATGGTATCACTCGTGCTTTAATGGAAGCAAGTGCTGATTATCGTCCTGCATTGAAAGCAGCTGGATTTGTTACTCGTGACCCTCGTGCTAAGGAACGTAAGAAATACGGTCTGAAGGCTGCACGTCGTGCACCACAGTTCTCTAAGAGATAGTTATTGTTTCTTAAGAGAGCAAAAGAAAATTAAAAAAACGAGAAAAAGCCTTTATTTAAGGGCTTTTTTTCATGTTCCGTGATTTTGTGGATTTTCATAAAAAGTGACAAGAAGTACTATAAAATTTCGAAAAGTGGCTCAGTTGGTGGAAAATAAGCAGCAAATAAGCAACAATTAGGCGTAAAATCTGGCGTAATTTTTGGCGTAAAGTTAGCGCAAAATTTCAATCATTCGCTGTTATTATTTTATCCATGCGATAGAATGATTGTGTAGAAAGTGTAATTAGATAGTCTGGTGTTCAAATATCAACACCTTTTTTAAATCTTGCATTCTAGTTTAGAAGATGACATAATAAACTTAATGAAAGAAAATTAGAATTTGTAAGGTCAAGGAGATGATAGAAGTGAATTTTGATACACAAGTTGAAATGCTTGTTTGCGCAGATAATAAACAAGCATATAAAATATGGAAAGAACTGTTGAATATAAGTGAAAAATGTAATGACTTATATCCATACTTTGATAAGTTTGTTGATATGATGGATGATCATACAAATTCATATATTCGTACAAGAGGATTACGATTAATTGCTTATAATGCAAAATGGGATACTGATAGTAAAGTTAATAATATTATTAATCAATGGCTTAAACATATTGAAGATGAAAAACCAATCACAGCAAGACAATGTATTAAAGATGTGGTTATTATAGCAAAATATAAACCAGAACTTATAGATGTTATTCTTGAGGCATTAGTAAAATATGAGAAAATATATGACGATAGTATGCAAAATTTAATTTTTAAAGATAGGCAAAAAGCAATACGTATAATAAGACAATATACTTGGTAAATTAGAATTTGAATTACAACAAATTATGACTTCTTAACAGAGGTTATAGGTTATCAATAAAATCCTCCAAAAGCCTTGAAAACAAAGGATTTATCGCAATGTGTTCGCCTTATCCCTTTATATGATTTCACACAAGTTTACTCATTCCCTGACTGCTTATAAGGGCAAATTCAAGGGCAAGAAAATCTGATAACAAGATATAACAGAGTGTGGCAATCGGAGAACTGTGATATATGTGCGAATATATTATAACGGAGGATTTTTTAATGGACAAGTATATTTATGATGAAAGAAACGGTCTTTGGTATGAGTTGCAGGGAGATTACTATATTCCTTGTCTTACCTTACCAACCGAAGAAGAAAGACCTATCGGCATTTGGGGACAGCAGCACAGACGATATCTGAAAGAGCATAAAAAGGCGGCCTATACAATGCTTCTGACAAACGGTAAGCTGAACAGTTATCTTGCCGATATTGATAAGCAAGCGGAAGAAATGTTTTCTCGGTTGGTGAAACAACTTGCCGAAAGAGAGGGCATGACTGAAGCACTCAAAGCAGAAAATCAAATGCTGTGGATTGGTCGAATGGCGAACATTCGCAACCGAGCTATGGAGATTGTCAATGCTGATTTAATATTTGCATAATACAAATGGGAGACGGTCTATAAATACCGTCTCCCGTTTTATAATCTCGGTCATATATTATAATAGTCCCTGTGCAGAAAATAATTCTGCAATTTCATCAGCAGATTCCACCATTCCCCTCTGAAACCATACATCAATCCAACCATACAGCGTATAGGCAACAAACGCCGTAGTGTAAGCCTGTGTCTTTTCATATTCTGGTTTCGGCCCACAAATACCGATAATCACGTCTTTCAGAAGATAGGTAAGTCCTCTTTCGTTCAAAAGCTGGTAAAAGGAATGGTGCTTTTCAAAATGAACAATCATTGTGTGGATTTGCTTGCTTAGCGGAACACCATCGTTCTTTTTCCATTCGTCTGTCCACTCACGGAAAAGAGTGTCTAAATATGCTTTCAAAATATCTTCTTTTCGCTTGTAATTGCGGTAGAAAGAGGCCCTTCCAACACCCGCTGTATCAACCAATTCGCTGATAGAAATATCTTCTAACGGCTTCTCTGCAAGCAGCGAAAGAAATGCGTCCGTCAAATGTTTTATAACATATGCATTCCGCCCCTCGTTGCTCATCGGTGATACTTTTTTAGCATTTTGTCTCATTTTCAATACACCTCTTGATTACTTAAATATTTGACGATACAATAATAACGACGAAATAAATGTATCATCATTATAATGCGAACAAAAGCGCATGTCAATAGCGAACAAAAATATCAGGAGGAAAGAAAATGTCACTTACGATGAAACGAGCAATCATTATACTGGTTGTCATGGTCATTGCTTTTGTACTCGGAAGACTTGCCGTCCGTGCCGTTATGAACCTACTGCTCGGCGGAACGATGTTCGGAGGTAATTTTCTATGAGAAAGGGTACAAAAAAAGGTATGAAAACAGGAGCGTTTGTTTTTCTGTGTATCGTGGTTTTTATCGTCACATTTGTAACATCCATAGTAATTAAAATAAGCTATAAATCTCCCGAAATGCAACAATATTCAGTGCAATGGAGCGATGAGATTGGAACAGTCCGAACAGACCTTACATACGGAGAGAAACCCGCAAATGAATTCGATTTGTATCTCCCTGTTGATGATAGCAAGGAAAGCTACGGTTTAGTTGTATATCTCCACGCAGGCGGATTTACAAGCGGCGATAAAACGGATGACAAGGAAATATTACAGTGGCTTTGCTCCAAAGGCTATGTTGCAGCCGGAATTAACTATACCTTGCGTGATGACGCTCATCCTGAAGCAAGTGTTCTTTCACAGTCGAACGAAATTAAAGAGAGTATTCCGTTTGTGATAGAGGAAGCAAGAAAGCTCGGATACAATATTGACCGTATGGCTACGGCAGGCGGATCAGCGGGCGGATGCCTTGCTTTGATTTATGCTTACCGTGACGCATCTTCTTCTCCTGTACCTGTAATGATGGCGTTTGAAGGGGTAGGTCCTACATCGTTTTATCCCGAAGATTGGAAATGCTATGGTTTTGACCAAAACGCGGAGGCCGCCGCGGAAATGTTCAGCGTGATGACAGGCAAAGAGGTTACGGCTGAAATGTTCGGCACAGCAGAATATGACGAACTTGTCAAGGATGCTTCAGCACTCCTGTGGGTAAATGAAGATACTGTTCCAACGGTTATGGCATATGGTCAGCACGATAAATTTCAGCCTTATGAAGGCTCTGTTCGTCTTGACAAAGCGTTGACCGAGAATGGAGTTCCCCACGAATATATCGTGCTTCCTCATTCGGGTCACGGTTTGCAGAACGACAACAGGCTGTATGCCGAATATATGGCGAAGGTCGAAGAATACTTGAATAAATATATGAGCGAATAAAGGAGATAGGCGGGGTATGAAGAAATTGCTAAAAGTTTTACTTATCATTTTTTTGGTAATCGTGGTACTTGTCATTGGTTTAGTCATTTTTCTGACCATCGCATCAGGAAAACAAAACGCACCGAAAGAATATTGGAATGCAATAGCCTCAGAAGGAACTATTGAAAAGGAATATAACAAATTAGGTAGTTACGAATTTGAATCTAAGGTTTATGATGCTCCAAAAGTGGATTCTCATGATAATAATTTTGTGGTGTATATGCCGAAAGAGGAAGGTACATATCCGCTTGTTGTTATGGTAAATGGTTCAGGAACTCCATGGGATAAGTATAAAGCAGTTTTTGAACATTTTGCAAGTTGGGGCTATGTTGTTGTAGGATGCAATTACGAAATAAGTTGGGACGGAAAACACGCATCTGAAACACTTGACTTTGCACTAAATACAAAAGAAATTGCCGATAAAGTAGATACAAGTAAAGTTGCAGTTTGTGGGCATTCTCAAGGTGGCGAAGGAGCATTTAATGCAGCCTTAGAATACGATAACTCTGATATGTATAAAGCAATTATTTCATTAAGTCCAACAAATCAAGAATTAGCATTAGGACTTAAATGGGGATTTAATCTTGATACGGATGATATGTATGCTTACAGATTAGAAAATGTAACAATACCGACAATGATAATTGCAGGGACTGGAAAATTTGACAGTGAAACAGTAACGCCATTGTATAAAATGGAAGATATGTTTGAGCAACTGAATACAGACGTTGTAATGGCAAGGCTAAGTAATAATGTTGACCATGGGGCAGTTTTATATGAGGCAAATGGATATGTAATCGCATGGCTTGATTACTATCTAAAAGGAATTGAAACCAACGGAACGGCATTCTTTGGGAATGAAGCTGAAATCAAGAACAACACAAGGTATCAGGACTTCACTTCGCAGAAAGTTAAATAATGCTGTTTGCGTGGAGAATACTAGTTTTCATTGGAGAGAACGGTGATGAACACGAAAACAGAATGGATACTATGCCCTGTCTGCGGCAACAAAACCCGTGACAGACTGCGGGAAGATACCGTATTAATAAACTATCCCCTCTACTGCCCAAAATGCAAACAGGAAACGCACATCAATGCAAAGGGTTTGCAGATAACCGTCATTCAAAAGCAGGAACGCTGACAAGACTATGTATGCCGCCGTGTATGGGTAACACCATAGCGGCGGTTTTTCTTAACATAAGAATGTCTCGCAAAGCGTGGCATTCGTTGTTTTCTATCGGCTGTTTCTGTCAAAGGATTTCTTTCTGCGTTGCTGCTGTTTGCCCTGCTCCTGCAACTGCCTGAGCCTGTTTCTGACGCTCTCTTTTTCGGGCGATTTCTGCGGTCTGCGCTTTTCCTTGACCTGTCGCTCCCACTCGGCAAAACTGCGGTTGTACTGTTCTACAACGGCTTCCGCCTCTCGGTAGGTTGCCATAAACGCCTGCACATCGGGATAACCGTCCTCTTTCAGAATATCGGGCAGCTTGTCAAGCCTTTCGGAGATTTCGGCTTCGGTCTGCTGTATCTGCTCGGTAAGAGCTTTTCGTTCCTTGCCCTTGAAAATCCCTGTTGTCTCTGAAAGCTGTGTTCTCAGCTTGGGCAGAACATTGTCCTGCAAATTTCTAATCCCTCTTGCTTCGTCCTGTACCCGTATCATCAGGTTTTGCATAGTTTGGAACTCCGCCATATCAATATCAGGCGTGGGCTTTGGCGGCATACCGTGTTCACGGATAAGGTTTTGCAGGAAGTCTTTTGCTCGACTTACGATACTGCGGAACAGATTGGGAAGCCAGCCGCTTTTGCGGATAGAACTGCTTACTTTGTCGTGTATCTCGCTCTGCTTGACCTCCAAAATCCTTATACAGTTTCTAATGATGATAATTGGAGAGTTCAAGAAATATTAGCAAAATCATTTGATGAGTTCTGTAAGAAAAAAGGATACGAAAATGCTATTCCAATAATTGATGAATGGTTGAAAAACAGCAACCCTAATACTCGACGGGCTGTTACAGAAGGTTTAAGAATTTGGACAAGCAGACCTTATTTCAAAGAAAACCCTATGGAAGCGATTGAACGATTAGCTGATTTGCGAGAGGACTCCAGCGCATATGTTAGAAAGTCGGTAGGTAACGCTTTAAGGGATATAAGCAAAAAATATCCAGAGCTGATTAAAACCGAACTGGATAGTTGGAAGTTGGAAAGCAAAGAAATCAATCAAGTATATAAATTGGCAAATAAGTTTGTTAAATAACAAATTCCAGTTTGCTTGCTTTCAGGTATTCAATTATAAACACCATTTCAGCATTACTTTTCCTTTATTTGATAGTCATAGATGAAGATGTGTTTAACTGAATGATATAATGACTGGATAGGAGATAATATTCTTTGAATCGAAAACTCTTTGCTTTTTATAAAGCTAATTGAGTGTATTTACATATCACTCAAAATGATTCTTTATATCTCATGCCAGTTCATAGTTTGATGTTATAAAGTTGAAAGATTACATGGAATTTTTAGTTGTCAATATTACTTTAAGTTATTTTAAAACATATATAACATATTTAAGTACTATGATATAAATAAGTTTATATTGAACTTATTTAAGTATTGTTGTGATATATGATAATGAACTACTATAAAGAGATTAGAATTTTTGATTCTAAACTTGGTGATGATAAAGTAAAATTAGCGGGAATATAATATAGGGGAAAAGGTAAATATATTGATGAGATTCTGTTAAATGGATCTAACATCAACGAGCTCTGAAATATTCATGCGAAGATTTATGAATAGTAAAGTGGTAAAAACAATAGATAATGAAAGTATTTTGCAAATAAATTTACAACCAAAAGATATAATTAAACAAGTTGAAGAAGAATATAAAGAATCAAATTATGGATCAGTAAAATATACAAAAAATGAAATGTATTGGATAGGGTATTTATATAGATATTTTTCATATATGTATGAATTATCATCAATTAGAGTCTATAAAATTGTAAAGCTGAAAGCGTTGAGAGGATTATTTTTACCATATCATATACTTACCCCTGCGCAAGCAATAGGACGTATATTAGAAGCAAAAGGTATGATGTTAAATTTAGAAGATGAAATAAACAGACAGTTTGAAATCTATAAAAGAATAAGAGATAATCATTCACATTAAATATAAATATAGTCTAGTGTTCAAATTGGAACACTGTTTTTAAAATCTTGTATTCTTGTTTATAAGGTGTCATAATAGTTTTAATTGAAAGAACTAATATGAATTTAGTGTTAAGTATTTCGTTATAAATACACAGAGGATGTAAGAATGAAAAAGATGATATGGAAAAATCCAAATAATCTTAATGAATTAGAAGTCAATGAGAATTGTTTAATAGACAATAGAACTGGGGAACGATTTGTTGAAGATGAAAACGGAATTATTCAATTTATTCAAAAAGAGGTAATAGAAGGTTCAAATAAAAAAAGCACGGATTTCTATAATAGTTTTGCGCCATTCTATGAGATAGGTCAAAAGCTATGGTACAGTTTTTTTGGTGGAGAAGAAAAAGCACGAATGGATTACTTAAACTATCTTGATATTAAAGAAAATACAACGGTATTAGAAGTATCTATTGGGACAGCAGCTAATGTAAAATATCTAACAAGAAATGCAGATTATTACGGAATAGATATATCTATGGGGCAACTTCTTCAAAGTGTAAAAAATAAAAATAAATATAAGCTACCGATTACATTATGTTATGCAAATGCTGAGAGTTTGCCATTTAAGGATAATTCATTTGATGTTGTTTATCATATTGGTGGTATTAACTTATTTAATGATAAACAAAAAGCAATTTATGAAATGGTTAGGGTCGCAAAAAAAGGTGCTAAAATCATGATTTGTGATGAAACAGAGAAAGTTGCACAAAAATATGAAAAACTGCCTTATTTTGGAAAGCCATTCAAAAATAGAAAAAAAATAGTTCCACCTATTAAACTGTTACCAGAAAATGTTGAAAACATAAAATCAATTGAGATAAGAAAAGGAACGTTATATATTATTACTTGCAATAAAAAATGATTTTAAAACACTAAAACGGTTGTATTCAATAAAGTTGAGAGCTAATTTTTAGTTTATATGATTTTAGGTGTTCAAATAGGAACAGTTTTTAAAATCTTGTATTTAGGTTTATAAACTGTCATAATAGATTTTATAAAAATCAAATTTGGATTTGTGAAGGTGGAAGAATGGTAGAAAGTAGACCTAATTTTATAAATATTAATTCATTTGAGGAGTTCAGTTAATACTATTGGTATCGTGAAGAACTCTCACAAATATGTAAATCAATAGGATTGGAGTATAGAGGTACAAAGCAAGAACTTATTTATAGTATTGAGCAGTATTTTTACCGCAAATATGGCCGCAGCATGGAGAAAAGTGAAAAGTGAAAAAAATATAGCGTTTACAATACAAGATATGCTGAAAATTTATTATGGCGAATTGAACTATGCCCAATATGATAAATCAGTTTGTCAGTGGAATCAATTTTTAAAAGATTTTTGTGCAGATGAAAACAGTGTAAATTATTCTAATAAATTAAAAGTAGCATCTATTCTTTGGAAAGAAGTCAGAAATTCAACAGAAGAAAAGACTTATTCTAAAGAACTTTTAGATATCTATTTTGATAAAATAAAAGAGTACCAGAAATAGTTAAATTCTTATTTAACAAAAAGGATAAGTTATAAGTTGTTTAATCAACCAAAGGTTGATTATTGTATAGTCGACTCATTGTGTATAGAATTAATATCTTCTGTATGATATTTTGGATTAGGAGGTGACAAGAATGAATCAAATTCAAATTGGTAGGTTTATAGCTGATTGTCGGAAAGAATCAAATATGACACAGCGACAGATTGCTGAAAAATTAGGCATAACAAACAGAGCAGTTTCAAAGTGGGAAACCGGTAAAAGTATGCCAGATGCATCACTTATGCTTGAATTATGTGAAGCATTACATATTAGTGTAAATGAATTACTCTGTGGAAAAAGGTTAAATGAGCTTGAGGAAAGAAAAGAATCTGAACAAAATACACTAGCTATGTTTATGGCCAAACATGAATTAGAAAACCTACGTGTTTTAACAGAATTACTTATATTTATAGGAATCATTATTACAATGACATTGACATCTGCTGTGGCTAAGACTACAATACAAAAAATGATAACACTAGCAGTAGGGTGCTTTGTTTGGGGATATGGAATTTATATGAGAATAAGGCTTGGAAAAGCAATAAATAGAATTAACTAGCATTACAATCTATGTGATTTTGGTTGTTTTAAATTTGTATGCAAGTTTATAAGATGTCATAATAGATTTAATGAAAGAATAAATAGAATTTACGGAGGAAACAATATATGTGGATGTGCCCAAGATGCGGCAGAGAATTTAAAAGAACGAATCAAGGTCATTACTGTGGAGAAGCTCCTAAAACAGTATTAGAATATATAGATACGCAACCTATAGAAACACACTCCCACTTAAAGGAGATGATGAATGCAATACAAAACAGTGTCCCTTGTGTAAATGAACGTATATTATGGAGTATGCCATATTATGAAAAAGAAGGAAAATCCATCTCATTTTCTGCTTGTAAAAAGCATATCAGTTTTTATGTAGGAGTTGAAACTATTGAAAATTTTGCATTAGAGTTAAAAGGACTTGTCACTAAGAAAAATGCTATTTATTTTCCTTATGATAAAGCATTACCTACAGAATTGATTGAAAATATTGTAAAATGGTGTTTAGGCTGATTTGATAACTTTTGGTTTGCTAATTTAATATAGAATGTACAAGAAGCGGTTTGCTATATGATCAACCGTTTTTGAAATAATAAGGCATTTACGAGATATCTTAAATATTTTTAATGAAGGTCCATATATTACCGATTATGTCAAAGCAAAGGATTTCATATAGCAACCTTGGTTTTTAAGAGTATAGTACAATTTTATTATCTTTATAGCAACCGTATCCAAAAGCTAGCTATTGGAATTATAATTTAAATGACCCAATTGAAATATCAAAACTTTTTGATAACTTCTATAAGGGTGACAAATCTCGCCATAAAGATTCCACAGGGTTGGGATTGTCTATTGTAAAAGAAATTTGTCTTATCTTGCATTGGGAGATAGAGGCCAGACAAGAAGACGATGATGTAATCATCCAGATTAACACAAATAACAATTCAATTTATTTAGAGGAAAAAGATGTTTAGAAAAGCTTAGCGATATCACATGAAAAAACGTGTTGTTAAAAACATTAAGATTGCAGTTGTTAAATTCGCAGGATGTTGCTGAGATGATCATCATTGCACTTGCATTTTCGTATAAAAGGAATTCTTGAGGCTTACTTGGCTTTAATATGTTAAAATGCATTGCTTGTAGCAATAGGGTGGATTTCTTATAGTGGTATTAGGACATGAGAAAGGAGCCTAGAAATGTTAAATGAAAATATTAAGGCAATTAGAAAAGCGAAGGGGCTTTCACAAGAAGAGCTTGCAATCAAATTGAATGTTGTGCGTCAAACGATATCAAAGTGGGAAAATGGATTATCCGTTCCAGATTCGGATATGCTAATTTCAATTTCGGAAATTTTTGAAACACCAGTTAGTGCATTACTCGGTGAATCGATTATTGAACAAGAGGCTGATGATGTAAAAGTAATAGCAGAAAAACTTGAAGTTATTAATTTACAACTGGCAAAAAGGAAGGAAACAAGGCGGAAGATTTTGCATTGGGCCTTTATCACATTGTGCTTATTATTTGTAGTGACTTTTGTGTTTTTCCTCACATTAAATAGTGCCTATCTAAATTGGGATTACGGTAATCCAGAAACGGCGGTTAAGGGAGTTGGGGTTCATATCTTTGAGTGGCTGTTTATCAGGATCGCACCAGTGGCAGTTGTGATTGCTATTATCGGTGCTATTTTGACACGAAATAGAAAATTACATGGACTATAGAAGAAAAGAATAAGTGGAAATAACAGGTGTTCTTATTTGAACACCTGTTATTTAAAACTAGTTCAATGAATTCTCATGTATTAGCAATATATTGCATTTGTTAGCAAATAAATGGCGGTATGATGCAGTGATTAAAGTTGTTTTGTAAATAAAGTTGCTTCTTGCCTTACAATTAAAAAAAGAATACAGATACTATATAAACTTAAATATATTAAGATATCATAGAAAAAGGTTTTCACGAATCGATCTTATTGATCATAGTGAAAACCTTTGACTATTTGTATAAAAATCATCTTTTTTGCTTGTGAAACATTTCAAGTGTATAGTCGATGGCGATTTCTAAGGGATCTACAAAGCGTTCATCTAATTGCTCACGCTCTTTTAAAATCGATAATTCTGTACAAGCTAAGATCATACGCTCAACCTGCTGTTCTTCCATCTCTTTGATGATGCTGATTAATTTATCCTTATGAATAGGTTTACCGGCTTTAATATCATCATAAATTAAAGACATAACATGTTGTTGATTTTCCTGATTTGGGATGACCCATTCTAACTGTTGTGACTCACAGCTTTTCTGATACAATTGGCTTTTTATTGTACCATCAGTTGCTAATATTCCAACTCTTTTTATGCCTTCTTTTTTTAATCGTTCTGTCGTATGGTCAATCAAATGGTAAATAGGTGCATGACTTACCTTTTGAAATTCATCATAGAAAAAATGCGAAGTGTTACATGGAATCAAAATGAGTTTTACCCCAATCTGATTGAGTAAATGCAGATCTTCCATAAAATAAGGAAGAGGATTATCATTTGTATGATCTAAGATATAGCTCGTGCGATCAGCAATCTCGGCATGATTCAATATCACCATATTTAAATGGTCCTGATCGGTAGGTGCCTTGGTTGCACGTAATATTTTTTCATATAGGTATGCACTCGCTTCTGAGCCGACACCACCGATAATACCTAGTTGATAATTCATGGAGCACCTCCTATCCTGCCCTTAATAGTATCATACATCAAAAAGGGAAACAATATGACAAAATAAGAAAACGTTTAAGAAATTAGAGAGCTTATTTAAAAGTTTTGACTACTAAGGTACGATCCACCTGAATGTGAAAAAGAAAAAAGGGGGAGGTCATTCTTGTGCTCTAATGAATAGGTTACTAGGATGATAATAAAAAAACAGCAAGAATGCTGTTTATGATTAAATCCCACGTTTATTGAAATAGAGCTTATACTTTTTATAAGCCATATGATAAAATCGGCGGATCATGACGGCGCGGAATAAGGAGCGATCTTCTTTATATAAAAGTGTTGTGTCATATTTCTTTTCTTGAATTAATTGCTTTACCTGTGCATAAGAATCCTTAGAAACATACTTCAACAACAATTTCGGTGGTATATGGAGCCATAGATATGGATTATCGTGATAATGTGTTTCCATTTGCTTATGTTCAATCAAGTCATCAACAAGATATTTTACTAGATTACATCCAGACGCAGTTGTGAAATAGCTGCTGCGACCTTGTCGGATATTGATTTCGAATACTTTGAATTTACCATCACGGACATCATATTTCATATCAAAATTAGAAAATCCAGTGTAGTGCATATCTTCAAGGAATTTCTGATAGCGTGCATATACCTGTTTATTTGCTTGTTGGACGATTGCATTGTAATTGCCAATACCATGTGGTGTATAATCTTCACTGACACAATGTCCAAGGCACATCATTTTTACTTTACCATCGCGATCAGAGTAGCTGTTTAAGACATACATTGTACTGTCATCACCTGGAATGAAGTCCTGAATGATCATGCTGCCGGTATAGCCGGCATTGTATACCGCATCTAGGATTTGTCTTAATTCATCCATATTTTCAGCACGGTAGCCCTTTTTCTTTCCTTCAAATTCCAGATCTACATATTCGATAGAATTGCTGGCTTTCGCCGCTACAGGAAAGTCGAATGGTAGAGTGAAGTTATCTTTATTTGCTTTCGTTATAATAAAAGTTTTTGGATAGTCGAGTCCGTATTCTTCACAAATCTGATAGAAATCTTCTTTATTTTCTAATTTTTCTTTCATTTCATTGGAAATGTAATTTGTCACAAAATAGTTATCCAGAACATCGCGGTGATTAACAATCAGTTCGGTATAACGGTCTCCGCAAGCGATGAGCAGTAAGTGCTCATAATATTGATGATAGGTCTTACCTACTTCTTCAATATATTTAACAAAGTTATCATCATGATCAAATTCATGAAAGGTCATTACTTTTACAATGTTACTTTTTTTTGTTTCTAATAAAGGAGCTTTCCCTAAAGAAAGAGATGTAATTCCATATTCTTTATGGAAGGATTTTGCTATTCCATAGGCATTGGCGTCGGTACCTAAGATGACTGGTAGAAACTTGCGGTTGGTGTTTTTTACTAGAATATCCATATTGTAGTTTTACCTCTTTTCTATATTCAATGTAGTTTATCGTCCATGTGATCATATTCGTTGTTATTTTCATACATCTATATATTCACATTGCGTTAATCATTATAGCATAGTTTTGGTTAGAGGTTTTAATAAAATCTTAAAGTATGATGAATTCAGGGCATGAGTATGTAATGTTTTTAAAAGATAGGATTAGGAGGGGGAAAAGATGCTATGTGAGTTGTTTAGGATAGGGAGTTATCAATAGTGGGAAAACTTCTTTTTTTAATGAATTACTGTGTAAACGTTTACATAAAAGGTGAGTAAAAAAAGCCTTTTAAAAAGTGAAAAAAATAAAAAATAAGCGTTGACATGAAAGATAAATTGATGTA
>OLQE01000761.1_pt1 | contig 22129 bp, 18 predicted proteins | sample 1643161 | NCBI WGS metagenome assembly OLQE01 (sample SAMEA3136650, study PRJEB25190) | human gut metagenome | reverse complement strand
ATTTTCTTAGGGCTGAAAGTTTTTATAATGTTGCAACGAAGGAAGAAGAATATGCAGATCTCGCACATCCTTCTGTTAAATATCATGAAAAATCACATGGAGAGAGTTTTCTCGCATTAGCACAGAACAATCTGCATCCAAATGGTTTGTATCTTTTTGATGAGCCGGAAGCTGCATTATCCCCACAGAGACAGCTTACATTGTTGATGCAAATATATGGTTGTGCAAAAGAAGGAGCACAATTTATTATGGTCCTTTCCACCGTCGTTTTCACGGTAGTTTGCCTCATCCTGACCAATCGTCGGGAAAAAGAATAACAGACAAAAAAGCCCCCGTCCAGCTCGTGGAACGGGGGTAAACTTTTGCTCAGATTTCTCCGTGGGAGTTTTTGTGGTGTTCTTTCATTTCGGCCTTGCATTTGTACATGTTCCGGTCGGCCTGCTCCAGAAGGATCTTCATGCTGCAGTACTCGCTGTAGGCATCGGAAACTGCGTAGCCGTAAGCTTACTCAAGATGGAGCTGCTTGCTGTAGGAATTGTAGTGGCCTGTTTCCTTGCGGACGTCCAGGAGGATCTTTTTCGCTTCCTCCTCGCTGACACCGGTTAAGATCGCGATAAACTCGTCTCCGCCGTATCTTCCGACGAAATGCTGCTGAGGAATGGGGGTGCGGAGGATATTGGCGAAATTCATGATCAGTGTGTCGCCGGCCAGATGACCAATGGTATCGTTGACCTCTTTAAGACCGTTCAGGTCGAAGATCGCCACCGTGGTAAGTTCGGTCAGATTGTCGTTTGCCAGAAGGAGCTCCTCGCAGCGGCTTTTGTTCGGAAGACCGGTATGAAGGTCCAGATAAGCTTTTTTCCGCAGTTCCCTGTTCTTTTTGGAGAGGACGACCTGCTCGACGGATTCTTTGATCAGCAGGGCGACAATGAGGATCATAATGACGATCAGCGCTTTTTCAATCTGGTTGATCTGAGTGGCATAGCGCTGGGAGCAGTTCTCTGCGGCATCCACCATCTTGTCCGCCAGCTGGAAGTATTCTTCGCTCATGCTGATGATATCGGTATCTTTGTAGCCTTCTTCGCGGACCTTTGTCACTTCTTCTTTCAGCTTGGCCCAATAGCTGTAGAGCCGATTCAGTTTTGCGTTGTAATCGGTGTCCTCCAGATGAGTCAGGTTGTATTTTCCGCCGCCGTGCATGAGACCTGAGAAAATATCGTCCAGATACTGGATCAGTTCATCGTTGCCTTCGTCCACGACCTCCAGCTTTACCATTCGCTGGGTGGCTCCCCGGATGATACCGGCATAGTTTACAACCCGGGCATTTCCCTGAAGCTTTTTTACATCTGCGATCATGAAGATGGTGAGGATGATCAGAATACCAACCAGGATTCCACTGATGACTTTTTCAACTTTCCTCTCTTTCATAAAGCTACCTCTTTTGTCGAAAAAAATATTGGCTGAAGTTTTTCGGAAACATCAGTCCTCTTCAGTGTACCATAAATCGGTGCAAACATCCATAGTTAAAATAAGTTCTTTGTCGAATTAGCCAATAAAGCGTCGAAAATGGGAAAGTTTTTGACCTATATGCTGAAAACTTTTTTTGCTGCTTATTTCGTTTGACAAATGGTAGTCAGATTGTTAAAATTCAGATAGTAATGTTATCCGATATAGGTCTGTGAAGAAGGTTCAGACGTTTCTACCGCACGCCGTTCAGTTGCGACTATTGGGTTCGATAGAAAAAACGCAGATGTCAAGGATTTGTACATCTGCATTTTTTTATTCCCATGTGCAGAAGAGGCGGGCCGTCTTGTCCGCAGGGGGGTATCAGGCAGCAATTGAAAATTTTTCAGCTGCCGTGATCCGGCATATTTCGGATATCATTCGTGTGCACTTACACAACAATACTATTGAGTGAAAGTAAAGGAGAAGAGCAATGAAAAAGAGTGTTAAGTGGGTTGCAGCAACCGCAGCAGTAATGCTTACTCTCAGCGCAACTGCAGGAATGACCAGCAGTGCGGATGAAGGAACAACTGTAAAGGCAGGTTTTATTTTCCTGCATGATGAGAACTCTACCTATGACCTGAACTTCATCAACGCTGCCAAAGAAGCTTGTGAGAATATGGGAATCGAGTATGTGTTCAAGACCGGTATTCCGGAGGGTCAGGAAGCATATGATGCTGCCTGCGAGCTGGCAGATGCCGGCTGCAACTTCGTATTTGCAGACAGCTTCGGCCATGAGGATTACATCATTGAGGCCGCAAGAGAGTTCCCGGATGTACAGTTCTGTCACGCAACCGGAACCAAAGCACATACGGAAGGACTTGACAACTTCCACAATGCTTTCGCTTCTATTTATGAGGGACGTTACCTGGCTGGTATCACCGCTGGCATGAAACTCAACGAGATGATCGCAAACGGTGAGATCACCGAGGATCAGGCAAAGATGGGTTATGTCGGTGCTTATACCTACGCTGAGGTAATTTCCGGATATACTTCTTTCTTCCTGGGCGCTCGTTCTGTATGCCCCAGCGTTACCATGGAGGTTACCTTTACCGGTTCCTGGTACGATGAAACCGCTGAGAAAGAGGGAGCAAACAAACTGATCGATGATGGTTGTGTGCTGATCAGCCAGCATGCCGATTCCATGGGTGCTCCGACTGCCTGCGAGACTGCCGGTGTTCCCAACGTTTCCTACAACGGAAGCACCGAAAGTGCCTGCCCGAATACTTTCCTTGTTTCTTCCAGAATCAACTGGGCACCGTATTTCGAGTATGCAATGGGTTGCGTAGAGAGCGGCGATGCCATTGACGCAGACTGGACAGGAGATCTCAAGACCGGTTCTGTTGAGCTGACAAGCCTTGGAAAAGCGGTTGCAGAGGGAACCCAGGAAGCGATCGATGAGGCAGCTGCAAAACTGGAAGACGGTTCTCTGCATGTGTTTGACATTTCTACATTTACGGTAGATGGAAAGACACTGGATTCCTACATGGCAGACGTGGATACAGATGCTGATTATGAAGGAGACCATGAGGCAGTTTCTGACGGATATTTCCATGAGTCCGCAGAGGGCTACCGTTCAGCTCCTTATTTCGATGTTCAGATCGATGGTATTACCCTTCTGGATACACAGTTCTGATTCTGCAAAGACGGAACGGGGTGGTGCAGCGCTTTCGCAGCACCGCCCCTTTGTGCGTTATAATAGATAAGGAGGATATGAGCTTGAAGGGAAAAACAGCTGCGGTGACGATGAAAAATATCACCAAGAGATTTGGGTCTGTACTTGCCAGCGACAAAGTAAATCTTGAGATTTACAAAGGAGAGATCCTGGCTCTGCTGGGAGAGAACGGCAGCGGAAAAACGACCCTGATGAATATGCTTTCCGGAATTTATTTTCCGGATGAGGGACAAATTTTTATCAATGGAAAAGAAACGGTGATCCGCTCTCCGAAGGATGCATATGCCTGCGGGATCGGTATGGTGCATCAGCATTTTAAACTGATCGATGTACTGACAGCGGCAGAGAATATCGTTTTGGGTATGAAGGGTCGTCTGAATCTGAAAGAGGCTTCCGCAAAGATAAAAGAGATCTGTGACAAATACGGATTTGAAGTGGATCCGGACCAGAAGATCTACAATATGTCTGTTTCTCAGAAACAGACTGTGGAAATCATCAAGGTCCTTTACCGCGGAGCAGACATCCTGATCCTGGATGAGCCTACGGCAGTACTGACGCCACAGGAGACAGAGAAACTTTTCAAAGTACTCCGGAACATGAGAGATGACGGAAAAGCGATCATCATCATCACCCATAAGATGCATGAGGTGGAAAGCCTTTCCGACCGTGTGGCAGTGCTGCGCCACGGCTGCTTTGAAGGTGATGTTGCAACGAAGGACACCAATGCGGAGGATATGACCAACCGGATGGTGGGCCACAAGGTCACACTGAACATTGAACGTCCGGAACCGGTGAATCCGCAGCCGAGACTGGAAGTCAAAGGACTGACCGTAAAAACAGAAGACGGAATCGTAAAACTGAAGGATGTCTCCTTCACAGCCAGAAGCGGTGAGATCCTTGGTATCGCCGGTATTTCCGGCTGCGGACAGAAAGAGCTTCTGGAAGCCATTGCCGGTCTTCAGTCTACAGAGTCAGGAAGTATTACTTATATAGAAGAAAATGGAACCAGAGAAGAACTCATCGGCAGAGATCCCAGAGAGATCATGGATATGGGCGTGTCCCTTTCCTTTGTCCCGGAGGACCGTCTTGGTATGGGTCTGGTAGGAGATATGGACCTTACCGACAATATGATGCTCCGTTCCTTCCAGAAAGGTCATTCCGTATTTACGGACCGTAAAGCTCCGAAAGAGCTTGCACAGGCGGTAGTGGATGAGCTGGAGGTTGTAACGCCCGGTCTTTCCACTCCGGTCAGACGTCTTTCCGGCGGAAACGTGCAGAAGGTCCTGGTCGGACGTGAGATCGCTTCCAGTCCGACCGTGCTGATGACTGCCTATGCAGTCCGTGGACTGGATATCAACTCTTCCCATACGATCTACAATCTCATCAATGAGCAGAAGAAAAAAGGAACCGCCGTCATTTTCGTCGGCGAAGACCTGGATGTGCTTCTGGAGCTTTCCGACCGGATCCTGGTGCTCTGCGGAGGAGAGGTCAGCGGTATCGTAGATGGAAGGACAACGGATAAAAATACCGTGGGCATGATGATGACCCGCATAGGAGGTGCAGAAAATGAACAGTAAAGTCAAGGAACCTCTGTTTCATATCGTAAAAAGAGATGCCCTTCCCTGGCAGCGCGGCTTAAGGATCCGCCTTCTGGCAATTCTCGCAGCTCTTGTGGTCTGCGGCATCCTGACAACGGTTCTTACCGGCATCAACCCGGTACAGGTGTATGTGACCATTTTTATGGGAGCCTTCGGAACGGCCAGAAAGAGCTGGATCACGTTTCAGAATGTGGCGATCCTGCTTCTGATCTCTCTTGCTCTGACGCCGGCTTTCCGGATGCGTTTCTGGAATATCGGCGGTGAAGGACAGGTGCTGATCGGTGGTCTTGCGGCTGCCGCCTGCATGATCTGCCTGGCCGGAAAGCTTCCCAATGCCCTGATCATCCTTCTGATGTTTGTCACCAGCCTGGCAGCTGGAGCTGTCTGGGGACTGATCCCTGCTTTCTTCAAGGCGAAATGGAATACCAATGAGACGCTTTCCACACTGATGATGAACTACATTGCGACTCAGCTGGTTGCCTTTTTTACCATTGTCTGGGAAATGCCCAAAGGCTCCGGTAAAATCGGTATCATCAACCAGAAGACGAATATCGGCTGGCTGCCGAACCTGTTCGGCTCCAAATATCTGCTGACGATTCTTATCGCAGTGGTTATGATGATCCTTCTTTATATCTATTTTGTATACAGCAAACATGGTTATGAGATCGCTGTCGTGGGAGAAAGTGAGAACACCGCCCGTTATGTGGGAATTAAAGTAGAAAAAGTCATCATGCGTACCATGGTGCTTTCCGGCGCGGTCTGTGGTATGGTAGGACTTCTTCTGGTAGGCGGAATCAACCATACAGTTACGACCACCATTGCAAACGGTCAGGGCTTTACGGCTGTTATGGTTTCCTGGATGGCAAAATTTAATCCCTTTACCATGGCGTTTACCAGTTTTCTCATCGTATTTTTGAACAGAGGAGCCAGTGAGATTTCCACAACCTTCGGACTGAATCAGTCCTTTGCGGATATTCTGACAGGTATCATCCTGTTCTTTATCATCGGCTGTGAATTCTTCATTTCCTATAAGATCCACTTCCGGAAAAAATCAGAGAAAGGAGCTGAGAACTGATGATCAATCTTGTGGCATTTATTCCGAGAGCCGTTGTGCAGGGAATTCCGCTTCTGTTCGGAAGTACCGGTGAGATCATGACGGAGAAATCCGGTAACTTAAACCTTGGAATCCCCGGTGTCATGTACGTTGGAGCCATCAGCGGCGTTATGGGATCCTTCTTTTATGAGCAGTCCTTAAGCGATGCGTCTAAGATCAATGGTTTTCTGGCGATCCTGATCCCCCTGGTCTGCTGCCTTCTGGCTTCCCTTTGCATGGGGCTTCTCTATTGCTTCCTTACGGTTACCCTGCGGGCAAACCAGAACGTGACCGGTCTGGCCATGACGACCTTTGGTGTGGGATTCGGAAACTTCTTTGGAGGTTCTCTCATCAAGCTTTCCGGCAGTGATGTGCCCTCCATTGCGCTTTCAGCGACCAGCAGCTATTTCAGCAAGTCCCTTCCTTTTGCAGGAAAGCTTGGCTGGTTTGGAAAGATTTTCTTTTCTTATGGTTTCCTGGCCTATGCTGCCATTATCATTGCTCTGATCTGTGCATATGTGCTGAAGCATACCCGCGTGGGACTTCATTTAAGAGCCGTGGGAGAGAATCCCGGAACGGCAGATGCAGCCGGTATCAGTGTGACAAGGTATAAATATGTGGCTACCTGTGTGGGCTGTATGATCGCAGGTCTGGGCGGCCTTTATTATGTCATGGACTATGCCTGCGGTGTCTGGTCCAACGATGCCTTCGGTGACAGAGGCTGGCTGGCCATCGCGCTGGTTATTTTTACCATCTGGCGTCCGGTGGTTTCCATTTTTTCCTCCATCTTCTTTGGTGGTTTGTACATTCTCTACCTGTACATCCCGACAGGAATGGATCATATGGAATTTCAGGAGTTGTATAAAATGATTCCTTATGTGGTAACGCTGGTGGTTCTGGTACTCACCAGTATGAGAAACAAGCGGGAAAATCAGCCGCCCAGCTCTCTGGGACAGTCGTATTTCCGTGAGGAACGATAAAGATAAAAAGAGGAAAGCCCTCCGCTTATGAGCGGAGAGCTTTTTTCATAGATGCGACATATTCTTTGACATAGGGGACACAGTCTGTTCCGTATGTTGCGCAGAGCTTGACAATGGCGCTTCCGACGATGGCGCCATCGGAAAGATCTGCCATTTTTTTTGCCTGCTCCGGAGTGGAGATTCCGAAGCCTACGGCACAGTGGATCTCTTTGGCAGCTTTTACAAGCGTTACCATGGCTCCGATATCGGTAGTGATGCTGCTTCTGACTCCAGTCACACCAAGAGAGGAGACACAGTAGACGAAACCGGAGGCGTCTTTTGCGATCCTGGAGATGCGGTCCTCGGAGGTGGGTGCAATGAGAGAGATGAGATCCAGACCATAGGCTTTTGCCATGGAATCAAATTCATCCTTCTCCTCATAGGGCACATCCGGAAGGATCAGCCCATCCATACCGATTTCGCTGGCGGTCTTCATAAAACGTTCCGTACCATAGGAGAAAACCACATTGGCGTATGTCATGAAAACCAGAGGAATGTTGGACCTCTGTCGGATTTTCCGGACGATATCGAAGATCTTATCCGTGGTGACGCCGCCGGAGAGTGCCCGGATATTGGCTTCCTGGATGACAGGACCCTCAGCTGTAGGGTCTGAAAAAGGAATGCCCAGCTCGATTAGATCCGCACCTGCTTCTTCCATGGCGTAAACGAGCTGTTCTGTGATCTCCAGTGACGGGTCTCCGCAGGTGATAAATGGAATAAAGGCTTTGCCGCCCTCAAATGCTTTTTTGATGTTACTCATGAAGATCCTCCCCTCTGTAGCGTGCGATGGCTGCACAGTCTTTGTCTCCGCGGCCGGAGATGTTGATGACAATGATCTGGTCTTTTCTCATTGAAGGTGCCAGTTCCCGGGCATATGCCACAGCATGGGCACTCTCAATAGCAGGAATGATGCCTTCCAGCCTGGAAAGATACTCAAAAGCATCTACCGCCTGGTCATCGGTGATGGCATAGTATTCTGCTCTGCCGATGTCATGAAGGTGTGCGTGCTCCGGTCCGATGCCGGGGTAGTCAAGGCCGGCGGAAATAGAATAAACAGGAGCGATCTGTCCATACTCGTCCTGACAGAAATAGGATTTCATGCCATGGAAAATGCCGAGAGAGCCGGTGCCGATCGTGGCTGCCGTCTCTTTGGTATCGATGCCTCTTCCGGCAGCCTCGAGACCGATCAGACGGACCTCCGGATGGGGGATGAAGTGATAGAAGGCACCGATCGCATTGGAACCGCCGCCGACACAGGCCAGAACGGCATCCGGAAGCTTTCCTTCTTTTTCCAGGATCTGTTCTTTGATCTCCCTGGAAATGACAGACTGGAAATCACGGACGATCGTGGGGAAGGGATGGGGTCCCATGCAGGAACCCAGGACATAATGCGTGTCGGCGATCCGGCTGGTCCATTCTCTCATGGTTTCGGAAACTGCATCCTTCAGTGTGCCGGTTCCGGAGGATACGGCGTGGACCTTGGCGCCCAGAAGGCGCATCCGATAAACGTTCAGTGCCTGCCTTTTGGTGTCCTCTTCCCCCATAAAGACCTCACATTCCATATCCATCAGGGCAGCAGCCGTGGCGGTGGCAACACCGTGCTGACCGGCTCCTGTCTCAGCGATGACACGGGTCTTTCCCATCCTTTTGGCAAGAAGGACCTGTCCCAGTACGTTGTTGATCTTGTGGGCTCCGGTGTGATTCAGGTCCTCACGCTTGAGGTAAATTTTGGCTCCGCCCAGATCCTCGGTCATACGCTTTGCATAATAAAGACGGGAGGGTCTTCCGGCGTACTCGTTTAAGAGCGTCGTGAGTTCCCGGTTAAAATCCGGGTCATCTTTGTAGTGGTTGTAGGCTTCTTCCAGTTCAATGACTGCATTCATGAGGGTTTCCGGGATGTACTGCCCGCCATGAATGCCGAAACGTCCATTGCTCATATGCTTATCTCCTGACTGCAGCGACTGCTGCGATTATTTTTTCTTTGTCTTTATATCCATCCGTTTCCACACCGCTGCTCAGATCGAGGGCGTAGGGCTGAAAACGGCTGATAGCTTTTGTTATGTTATCCGGTCTTAAGCCTCCTGCCAGAAAAAAAGGTCTGTCAAAAGAGGTAAAAAATGACCAGTCAAAGGTTTCACCAGTGCCCCCGGCTCCGTTGTCCAGAAGGACGAAGTCTGCGGGACTTTTTTGGGCTTTTTCCAGATCCGCAGCGGAATGGATGGAGAACGCCCGGATCACAGGAACAGAAATCTGTTTTTTCAGTTCCGTAAGGTAACTCTGGGATTCCTGTCCATGGAGCTGTACGGCTTTCAGCGTGCCGTCCTTCACCAGAGAAAGAATGGTTTCCATGGGAGCGTTTACGAAGACGCCCACGGGAAGAATTTCCGGGGAAAGGGAAGCGGTAAGCTCCCGGACCTTTTCGGGGGAAACGTTCCGCCTGCTCTTTGGCACGTCGATGATGAAACCGGCAAAATCCGGCCTGGCCTCATTGACGAAAAGGATGTCTTCCGGTCTTCGAAGGCCGCAGATCTTGATCTTTGTCCTTGTCATGAAACGCGGTACACTCCTTTCAGGCTGTCCAGCATGGCTTTTTTATCCGCTGCACGCATGAGCGTTTCACCGATGAGAACCGCATCTGTTCCGTTTCTTTCCAGCTTTTCGATATCTTCACGGGTCTTGATCCCGCTTTCTGACACGAAAAGACAGTCCTTCGGAGCCAGTGAACGAAGTTTCAGGCTGTTGTCTACGTCCACCTGGAAATTTTTGAGGTTCCGGTTGTTGACACCGATGATCCGGGCTCCTGCCTTGACGGCCCGGGAAATCTCTTCTTCTGAATGTGCTTCCACCAGAGCGGAAAGCTTCAGCTCGTCAGCCAGCTGGCGGTAGGCAAGAAGCTTTTCATCATCCAGGATGGAACAGATGAGAAGTACGGCGGAGGCACCATAGGCTGCGGCCTGGTAGATCATATACTCATCTATGGTGAAATCCTTTCGTAAGACGGGAATGGAAACACTGGCTGAGATCTCCTGCAGGTAGGCGTCCCTTCCGAGAAAATAGAAGGGCTCCGTGAGGCAGGAGATGGCATTGGCTCCGGCGGCTTCATAGCTTCTGGCGATATCCAGATAAGGAAAGTCCTCGGCGATGATCCCTTTGGAGGGAGAAGCCTTTTTTACCTCGCAGATAAAAGAAACACCAGGCTTTTTCAACGCCTTTTCAAAGAGAAAATCCGGAGCTCCCAAGCGTCTTTTTTCAGCAGCGGAACGGACGGTGGAAAGAGGGATCTCTTCCTTTTCCTTCCGGATCCGTTCGATGGTTTTCTCAGCAATCTCCTCCAGGATATTCATCGGTTGCTCTCCTTTACAAATTCTTCCAGCTTCTTCAGGGCAGCGCCCTCATCGATGAGCTGTTCCGCCAGACGGACACCGTCTTCCATGGTTTCGGTCTTGCCTGTGATATAAAAGGCAGCTCCGGCATTGAGGCAGACAGCCTGGCGTTTTGACCCTTTTTCCTCACCGGTTAGAATGGAACGGGTAATGGCTGCATTTTCTTCCGGTGTGCCGCCGGTGAGGTCATCCTTCGTGCAGCGCTTGTAGCCAAACTGTTCCGGAGTGATCTCATAAGACTGGAACCAGCCGTCCCGGATCTCGCAGACAGAGGTGGGAGCGCTCATGGAGATCTCATCCAGCCTGTCCTGGCCGAAGACGACCATGCCGCGTTTGACACCGAGCTTTGCCATTACCTGAGCCAGAGGCTCCACCAGTTCCTCATCATAGACGCCCATAAGCTCCATGTTGGCACCGGCCGGGTTGGAGAGAGGGCCAAGGATATTGAAGATCGTACGGATGCCGAGTTCCTTTCTGACCGGACCTACATATTTCATGGCAAAATGGTATTTCTGGGCGAAAAGGAAGCAGATATTGATATCGGTAAGAAGCTGTTTGCTCTGTTCCGGGGTAATGTCGATCTTGACACCCAGAGCTTCCAGAACGTCAGCGGCTCCTGATTTGGAGGAAGCCGCCCGGTTGCCGTGCTTGGCAACGGGAACGCCGCCGGAGGCAATGACAAGGGCGGAGGTGGTGGAGATATTGAAAGAATTGGAACCATCGCCGCCCGTACCTACGATCTCCAGCACATCCATATTGTGGAGAAGCTTTTCTCCGTGGGCTCTCATGGCGGCTGCGGAAGCAGTGATCTCGTCTATGGTTTCACCCTTCATGGAAAGAGCAGTGAGATAAGCGGCTTTCTGTACGTCGCTGGCTGTATTTTCCATGATCTCATTCATGACCTGTTCTGCCTCTTCGTAGGTCAGGTCCTGTCTTTTGGAAAGTTTGATGATTGCTTCTTTGATCATATTGATCCATCCTTTCTAAGGTATCAGATCCAAAAAAACTCTGATAGCCTTTGTACATTTATGTAAAAGCTGTTGGGGTCAAAAGGTCTTTTTTCTCCCAACGGATGCCTTGATGTCTGCGAATTGCTCCCCTATGAAGCAGCTCCCGCAATTTTTGTCCTGGGCGGTTATGTATTCTATTTACGCTGAGGCTGTGTAAATGCATCTGCCGCCTCAAGGAAGTTTTTCAGAATGAGCTTCCCGTCCGGTGTCATGACCGATTCCGGATGGAACTGGACGCCGTAAACAGGATAAAGGCTGTGTTCCACGGCCATGACCTCTCCGTCATCGGTGATGGCAGTGACTTTCAGCTCCGGCGGAAGCGTATCAGCGCTGGCCGAAAGAGAGTGGTATCGGGCTGCCTGAAACCGTTCTGGAAGTCCTTTGAAAAGGAGGCTGTCCGGGGATTTTCTGACCTGGGAGCTCTTTCCGTGCATGAGTTCTTTTGCATAGCCTACGGTGCCGCCGAAGACTTCACAGATGGCCTGATGACCCAGGCAGACACCGAAGATCGGGATCTCGCCCTTCAGCTCCCGGATGGCTTCCTCACAGATGCCCGCATCTTTCGGTCTTCCGGGACCGGGAGAGAGGATCAGCGCCTTGGGTTTCAGGGTACGGATTTCATCGATGGTGATCTTGTCGTTCCGCACCACCCGGATCTCAGGATCGATGCTTCCGATGAGCTGGTAAAGGTTATAGGAAAAGCTGTCGTAATTATCAATCAGTAAGATCATCGAAGGCCTCCTTCTGCTGTCTGAAGTGCAGCTACCACAGCCCGGGCTTTGTTAGAGCACTCGGTAAATTCATTCTCAGGAATGCTGTCGGCCACGATTCCGGCACCGGACTGGACGACCACGCGGCCGTTTTTCTTATAGGCGAGACGGATGGCGATACAGGTATCGAGGTTTCCGCCGAAATCCAGATATCCGATGGCTCCGCCGTAAATGCCTCGTTTCTGCCCCTCCAGTTCCCGGATGATCTCGCAGGCACGGATCTTCGGCGCACCGGAGAGGGTTCCGGCAGGAAGAATGGCGTCTACAGCGTCCACGGCATCCTTGTCCGGGCGGATCGTGCCGCGGACGGTTGAACCGATGTGCATGACGTGAGAGTACCGGAGAACGGACATATAATCCTCCACCACCACAGAGCCGATCCGGCTGATCCTGCCAAGGTCGTTTCTTCCGAGATCCACCAGCATGTTATGCTCGGCCAGCTCCTTTTCATCCTTCAAAAGCTCGGTTTCAAGGTCCTGGTCTTCCTCCTCGCTTTTTCCTCTGGGACGGGTACCCGCCAGGGGGAAGGTGTGAAGCGTACCGTCGTTCAGGTTTGCCAGCGTCTCCGGGGAAGCACCTGCCACCTCGATATCGTCACTGGAAAAATAGAACATATAGGGGGATGGATTGGTGGTCCGGAGCACCCGGTAGGTATCGAAGAGGCTTCCCTCTGCCGGAGCACTCATCGGATCGGAGAGTACCACCTGGAAAATATCGCCCTCGTGGATGTAATGCTTTGCCTTTTCCACCATCTGGCAGTAGGTTTCTTTGGAATAGCGGAAGGCCAGGGGGCTCTTCATTTTCAAAGGCCGGATCACAGCCTTCGCGCCGCTCTTTAAAAGAGCTTCCATCTCATCCAGTTCTTTTTCTGCCTTTTTATAGGAATCCTCCAGTTCAGCGGTGCTGACGCCTGTGATGAGACAGAGCTTCTGGCGGTAATGGTCAAAGGCGATGACTTTGTCAAAAAGCATCAGATCCACATCCCGGAAATCCGAATTTCCCTCCTCTGGAAAACGGAGTGTCGGCTCGGCGTATTTGAGATAATCATAGGAGAAATATCCCACCAGACCGCCGGTAAAGGGCGGGAGCCCCTTGATCTTGGGACTTTTATATTCGGAGAGGATCTTTCGGATCGTGTCGCCGGGATGATCGGTCGTGAAGGTCTCAGCCGTCTGTTCTTCTTCCTCGGCGCCTCTTCGGATCGTCATTTGTCCGTCCATGCAGGTCAGCTCCATTGTGGGTGCATAGCCCAGGAAAGAGTAGCGCCCCCATTTCTGGTCGTTCTCCGCACTTTCCAGGAGATAGCAATGGCGGCTGGCCGCCTTGAGCGTCCGCATGACCTCAATGGGAGTAAAGGCATCGCTGTAGATCTCCCTGCAGACGGGGATCCGCCGGCAGTCCGTTGTCTCTGTTATTTTTTTCATTTCTTCCAGTGTGGGAAACATGACTTTTTCCTCCTTTTTCTGTCTGAAAATTTGTGCTGTATCGGAGGCTGTCGGGATCTGAGTATAAAAAAACGCCCATGACAGAAAATCCGATTCTGTCAAGGACGGGTGTTTGTTTTCTCCACTCGCGGTGCCACCTTGATTTATGATCGCTTTCGACCATACCCTTTGTGAGATACCAGCATATCTCCGGTAACTGACGTATACCTTCACGTCATGGAATACTTGGCATCTGCCGTTCCCCATGCCCTCGGCGGTCCATTTAACAGTCTGCATCTCGATCCGGCTCTCACCTCCCCGGACTCTCTGGGCGCGCATAACAGTTTTTATCTCCGCTTCAACGGTTTAAAGTGCTAATCAACTGATTTGTCCAAATTCTATACCTATAAATCGGATTTGTCAAGCATGTTTTCAAAAAAACAGAGATTGTATTTTCTGTATTTTTCTATTGACTGGAAGATAAGAACGTGGTATGATTCAGAAAGTGTTGCTGGTGTGGACGAATGTTTTCTCTGCACGGGCACAGAATAAGAATACAGACGAAGAAGCTTTTAGGAAATGTGCAACAGTGCACAGCCGAAGGAGTAACACTCTCAGGCGTTCTTTCAGGAGAACAGAGACTAAAAGCGGAGTGGTCTCTGGAGAATCTCAGAAAATGAGTGCCGAAGGTGCAATGCACAGTTTGCTGTGCAGAATCTCTCAGGCAAAAGGACAGAGTCAGAAGAAGTACGAAAGACAGGTTCGTGCGGCTTCTATTTTTTCAGGACCATGCTCCCCCGACGGGAGGATGGTTTTTTTCATGGGAAGAACGGGGAACGTCTGGCAGAAAAGGAGACATAAAATCATGATGGATGCAGTCAACAATGTCATTGTCCAGATCAGTGATGTGGTCTGGAACTACCTGTTACTTTTTTTACTGGTGGGTACGGGGATCTTTTTTACGATCCGTACACGCTTCGTTCAGGTCCGGCGTTTTAAGAAGGCCTGGCTTCGTGTTTTCGGCGGTTTCTCTCTGAAAGGAAAGAAAGCAGGAAAAAATGGCATGAGCTCTTTCCAGGCTCTGGCGACGGCGATCGCAGCCCAGGTGGGAACCGGAAATATCGCAGGCTGTGCGACCGCACTGGTATCCGGAGGCCCCGGAGCGATCTTCTGGATGTGGATCGCAGCATTCTTCGGAATGGCGACGATCTACGGAGAAGCTGTTCTCGCCCAGAAATCCAAAAAAAGGGATGAGAATGGCGAAGTAGTGGGTGGACCTGTCTATTATATCACACATGTGTTTAAAGGCGGCTTTGGCCGTTTTCTGGCTGTTTTCTTTGCAGTGGCGGTCATTCTTGCTCTTGGCTTCATGGGAAATATGGTGCAGTCCAACTCGATCAGCGATGCCTTCTATACGGCCTTTGCAATCCCCAGATGGGCGATGGGACTGGTAGTGGCTTTGCTGGCAGCCTTCATTTTCCTTGGCGGTATTTCCCGTATCGCTTCCTTTACAGAAAAAGTGGTTCCGGTCATGGCAGCTCTGTATCTTTGCGGAGCACTGATCGTACTGATCATGAATATCGGCAATCTTCCTTCCGCAGTTGCCTCCATTTTTGTGGGAGCGTTCTGTCCCAGAGCACTGGCAGGTTCCGCAGCCGGCATGACGGTCCGTATGGCTATGCGTTATGGTGTGGCACGCGGTCTCTTTTCCAATGAGGCAGGAATGGGTTCCACTCCGCATGCCCATGCCATTGCTGATGTAAAAGACCCCGAGGAACAGGGTGAAGTGGCAATGATCGGTGTTTTCATCGATACTTTTGTGGTACTTACCATGACCGCTCTTGTGATTCTTTCTTCCGGTGTCCTGGATGAGATGATCCTTTCCAACACCACCGGTACACCTGTGGCTCAGGCAGCTTTTGCGACTGGCCTTCACAGCTTTGGTCCGAAATTTGTGGCTGTCTGCCTCCTGTTTTTCGCCTTCTCCACGATCATCGGCTGGTACTTCTTCGCACGCCAGAACGTAAAATACCTCTGGGGTTCCAAGGCTGTGCTTCCTTTCTCACTGATTGTGGTAGTCTTTGTTTTCCTGGGATCTCTCCTGAAGGTGGATCTGGTATGGAATCTTTCCGACCTCTTCAATGGCCTGATGGTCATCCCGAACCTCATCGCCCTGCTGGCATTGAGTGGCGTGGTGGCAAAAGCAGCTACAGAGTTTGGTAAAAAATAAGAGTAACTGTTCAGGACGTTCAAAACAACAGGCCACAGTTCTACGTGCTGCTTCGGTCGGTGCTAAATGATTCCCACTGGGACTCAGCACCGTTCCGCCCATTCCGAAATGAAAAATTCATCCTGTTGCAAACAAGTTTGCATAGTTTGATTTTTCATTTCGCTGATGTTCTGAACTGTTACAAATAAGATATGAAAACGCCCCGGGTCCAGTGATGGATCCGGGGCAAAATTTTGTCTGCCGGTTCTTTCATTTCTTGTGGTCATGTGGCAGCAAAATTGACCGCAATCAGCCTTTTATCTATTTTAGGTCAATTTATATTCCCCTGAGCGTTGACTGCAATTGCATTTTCCGCATTTTAAGTCATCTATGACTTCCAAAAACTATGACTGAAATCGCTGTTTTCTGATTTTAAGTCAAACATCCCCTCCAAAAACTATGACCGCAATCGCTGTTTTCTGATTTTAGGTCATACATTCTCCCCGAAAACTATGACCGCAATCGCTGTTTTCTGATTTTAAGTCAAACATCCCCTCCAAAAACTATGACTGAAATCGCTGTTTTCTGATTTTAGGTCATACATTCTCCACGAAAACTATGACTGAAATCGCTGTTTTCCGATTTTGAGTCAACGATGCTTCTTTAAAGCATTGCCCATACTCATTCTTTCTTTAAAATTAGTACAGTGAAAATTAAGTTTCTGCTACATTGGCGATGGATGATTTTTTATATGCAAGGCGGAGAAATGATGTGTAGTGGTGGCTACGTCGATTGACGACAACGCAACAGATGAAAAATCAGACAAGTCAGAAATAACCAGACCATTGACTTGTCTGCAAATTCGATTGCACAAGTTGAACGCAGATAAGCATTTCCCCGCTTCAAGTGCGCGGAGCACTAAGCGGCGAGTGAGGGGGATGCTTCTGTCAGCGGGAGTTGAAAGCTCCCACTGACAGATTGCGAAGCGGCTGCGTTCATGAGCAAGTAGCAAAGCGGATTGCGAATGTCCGCTTTACAAAGCCTCAGCGCATTTGTTGCGCCTGTGTTTTCTCAACTGCACACTCGAATCCGCAGGACAAATCAACTCAACTCCATTATACCAAAGGAAACAGGCTTATGCTTTTTTATTGGCTGAAATATTGAAGTTTCAACGTTCCAGTCCTGGCTGCGATTTTTATTGTTGCAGCCATGTTCAACACACCGTATCGGTGTGAGAAGTTTTAGTTGAAAAATAAAAACATCTTGACAGAATCTATTCACTGTTGTATAGTTTAGGCGTATGCGATATGAGTTTCTGACAGAGTATCCATGTAAATATTTTCTCTGACCACCCATTTGGGTTAAGGCCATACGGACAGCCGGGTCAACTGCCGAAGGGCGATCTTATCGCCATTATTGATTTTTGATAATGGAAAGCACAGCTTTCTGTTGTTGGGTGAAAAACTCAATTTTATGAGTTGCTTTATTTTCGTGCGTCGGATGCGCATCAACTTGTAAATCAGTCAATAAGAGTAGTAAAAGTAAGTATTTGCTATATAGACTCTGACGAAGAACTCATTTTTTATTGGGGATTTTTTGCGCGCGTGGAAAATCCGGGAGAAAACAGATAAAGTGAGTGTATTTACAGGCAGTATGTCATCAACGGCATGCTGCCTGTATTTTTGTAATGATTCAGCTCCACACCTCGACTCCGGTGTGCTTCATCCCGTTGTGGCTTCTCGCAAAATAGATTTCCAGTCAGAAGTGCTTGCTCATGCAGGATTGACACTTTTGGATGAAACTCTGCCGGGCTCTGGATCATTACATATTTTTACAAACTGGAGGAAACCATGGGGGAGAAACTGAAACTGTACGGGTTTAATAACCTGACCAAAGCCCTGAGCTTTAACATTTATGACGTCTGTTATGCCAAGACGGCAAGAGAACAGAAAGACTATATTGCTTATATAGATGAACAGTACAATGCGGAACGTCTGACCAATATTCTTACGACTCTGACAGACATGATCGGGGCAACGGTTCTGAATATCGCGCGCCAGGATTATGAGCCGCAGGGGGCTTCCGTTACGCTTCTGATCGCAGAAGATTCCATGCTTCCGAGAAGTCAGACGCAGCTGGCCCATCTGGATAAAAGCCATGTGACGGTGCATACCTATCCGGAATACCATCCGGAGACCTGCATTGCCACGTTCCGGGTAGATATCGATGTGGCGACCTGCGGAGAGATCACGCCGCTTTCCACACTGGATTATCTGATCGGTTCCTTTGACTCGGATATCATTACGATGGATTACCGGGTCAGAGGCTTTACAAGAGATGTCAATGGAAAAAAACTGTTTCTGGACCATCCGGTCACATCCATACAGGATTATATCAATCCGGAGATTTTAAGGCGTTATGATGCGGTGGATATCAATGTCTATGCGGCGAGCCTTTTCCATACCCGTATGATGATCAAGGAACCGGATCTTCAGAATTATCTGTTTAAGACGGATATTTATGAGCTGCCGCCACTTACCAGGCTGGAGATCATGAACAGCCTGCGCCGGGAAATGATCGAGATCTTCAACGGCAGAAACATTTATTAGGAGGCAAAAACGTGAAAGAGTTATCTCAGGAAAGAGCTCCGATCTACGAAGCACTGGAGCGTTTCAACAAAATGCGGGTCGTTCCCTTTGACGTGCCCGGTCATAAAAGAGGGAGAGGAAATCCGGAGCTGACCCGCCTCCTCGGTGAAAGCTGTATCCGGCTGGATGTCAATTCCATGAAGCCACTGGACAATCTCTGTCATCCGGTTTCTGTGATCCGGGAGGCAGAGGAACTGGCAGCGGAGGCGTTTCATGCGGCTCACGCCTTTCTGATGGTGGGAGGGACAACTTCTGCCGTACAGAGTATGATCCTTTCTGCGACGAGAAGGGGAGAGAAGATCATTCTTCCCAGAAACGTACACCGGAGTGTTATGGGAGCCATGGTACTGAACGGAGCCATTCCTGTCTATGTCAATCCGGAGGGAAACGAACGGCTTGGGATTCCACTTGGCATGAGTGTGGAAGCGGTAAAAAAAGCCATTCAGGAAAATCCGGATGCCAAGGCCATTTTTGTCAACAACCCGACCTATTACGGTATCTGCTCTGATCTGAAGGCTATCGTGGAGCTGGCTCATGCAAACCACATGCTCTGTCTGGTAGATGAAGCGCATGGAACTCATTTTTATTTCAGCGATAAGCTTCCGCTGTCTGCAATGGATGCAGGGGCTGACATGGCCGCTGTTTCCATGCATAAATCCGGCGGAAGCCTGACGCAGAGCTCCCTGCTGCTTACCGGCCCGGCCATGCAGGAAGGTCATGTCCGCCAGATCATCAACCTGACCCAGACCACCAGCGGCTCTTATCTCTTGCTTTCCAGTCTGGATATTTCCAGAAGAAACCTGGCACTCAGAGGAAAAGAAGCCTTTGAACAGGTGATCTCCATGGCGGAATATGCCAGAAAAGAGATCAATCAGATCGGCGGTTATTATGCTTATTCCCGGGAACTGATCAACGGGGACAGCATCTATGATTTTGACGTGACCAAGCTTTCCGTAAATACGCTGGATGTGGGACTTGCAGGCATTGAGGTCTATGATCTTCTGCGTGATGAATATGACATTCAGATCGAGTTTGGAGATCTTGGAAATATTCTTGCCTACCTGTCCATCGGAGACCGTCCCAGGGAGATCGAGCGTCTGGTCAGTGCCCTTTCGGAGATCCGGCGGCGCTTCGGAGGAGAAAAGGGTGGTCTCATGAAGCAGGAATACATCGATCCGAGAGTGGTTGTTTCACCGCAGGATGCGTTCTATGCAGAAAAAGAATCTCTTCCGCTGATGGAGACAGCCGGACGGATCTGCAGTGAGTTTGTCATGTGTTATCCGCCCGGAATCCCGATCCTGGCTCCCGGAGAGGAGATCACGGAGGACATTTTAAACTATATCGTTTATGCCAAGGAAAAAGGCTGCTCCATGACAGGACCGGAGGATGCGGCGATTGAACGGCTGAATGTGCTGAAAGGAGTTTAAGTATGGAATTATGGTTTACGGAGTCACATACCCCGAATGTGAAATTTTCCATCCGGGTGGACAGACAGCTTTATTCTTCTCAGAGTGAATTTCAGAGGATCGATGTCTTTGAATCACCGGAATTTGGCCGGATCCTTGTTCTTGACGGGTATCTCATGATGACGGAAAAGGATGAGTTCATTTATCATGAAATGATCACCCATGTTCCCATGGCTGTGCATCCCAATGTAAAAACGGTACTGGTCATCGGAGCCGGAGACGGTGGCGTGATCCGGGAACTGACCCGTTATCCGGAGATCGAGCACATTGACATGGTAGAGATCGATGAAGAGGTGGTGGAGGTTTCCAGAAAATATCTTCCGAAGACCGCCTGCGCCTTTGATGATCCCCGTCTGCATATTTTTTATGAGGATGGTCTGAAATTCATCCGTTCCGCCCATGATAAATATGACCTCATCATTGTAGATTCTACAGACCCCTTCGGACCGGGGGAAGGACTGTTTACCAGGGAATTCTACGGAAACTGCTACAAAGCCCTTCATGATGACGGGATCCTGATCAACCAGCACGAAAGTCCTTTCTATGAGGAAGATGCCATGGCCTGCCAGCGGGCGCACAAACGGATCGTGGAATCCTTCCCGTTAAGCAGGGTTTATCAGGTGCATATTCCGACCTACCCGTCCGGTCACTGGCTCTTTGGCTTTTCCTCGAAGAAATACCATCCGCTGAAGGATCTTGATGAGGCGCGCTGGAATGCAAGAGGACTGAAATGCCGTTACTATACAACTACGCTTCACCGGGGATCTTTCTATGTCCCGGCCTATGTGGAGGAATTACTGGAAGATGTTGAGTAGAAATATCGAGACTTTTTTAGAATGTGATAAGACCTATGAAGAGGCGGATACGGTCCTTTTCGGAGCACCTTTTGATTCCACCACTTCTTTTCGTCCGGGAACCCGTTTTGGAAGTGGTGCCATCCGTCATGAATCTTTTGGACTGGAAAGCTACAGCCCTTATCAGGACAGGGATCTTCGGGATGCCAAGATCATGGACAGCGGAGATCTGGAGCTTCCTTTTGGAAACACGGAGGAAGTACTTCGGGAGATCGAAGAGCGGGCAGCAGAGATTCTGGAAGCCGGAAAAAGACCCTTTCTTCTGGGTGGAGAGCACCTGGTCACTCTGGGAGCTTTCCGTGCAGCCCTGAAAAAATATCCGGACCTTTGCATGATCCATTTTGATGCCCATACGGATCTTCGGGAAGATTATCTGGGTGTTCCGCTTTCTCACGCCTGTGTTATCCGAAGATGCTGGGAGCTGGCCGGTGATGGCCGGATTCATCAGTTTGGGATCCGCTCCGGGGAACGGGAAGAGTTTCTCTTCGGAAAGGAGCATACCGATCTTCATGCCTTTACCTTTGAAAGTCTTGCAGAGGTTGTGGACTCGCTGAAGGACCGGCCGGTCTATTTTACGGTGGATCTGGATGTTATGGACCCTTCCGTTTTCCCGGGAACGGGAACTCCGGAACCGGGCGGAGTGAGCTTTGAAGAACTGCGAAAGGCAGTCACGCTGGTCTGCCAGAAGGCCAATGTTGTTGCACTGGATGCCAACGAACTGTCTCCGCATTATGATGCCAGCGGGGCGTCTACGGCTGTGGCAGCCAAGATCGTCCGCGAAATGCTTCTGGCACTGATGCAGTAAATTTTTGTAAATCCGAGCCTGGTGTTTTCCGGTTCAAAGTGCTCACTCATGAGGCGGTGAGGGGTACTTTGAGCTGGAAAACCGCACGGCTCTGAAATAATTATAAAATATCAGTAACTGTTCAGAACGTTCAAAACAACAGGCCACAGGTCTACGCGCTGCTTCGGTCTGAACTATTACAGATATCAATGAAAAACAGGAGGAATTGTTTTATGGGAAAAGTACTGATCATCGGCTGTGGCGGGGTTGCCTCTGTTGCCATTCACAAATGCTGTCAGAACAGCGAGGTATTCAGCGAGGTATGTATCGCCAGCCGCACAAAATCCAAATGTGACGCACTGAAAGAAAAACTGGAAGGAACCACCAAAACAAAGATCACCACAGCACAGGTGAATGCAGACAACGTAGACGAGCTCATTGCGCTGATCGAAAAAGAAAAGCCGCAGGTGGTTTTAAACCTGGCCCTTCCGTATCAGGATCTGACCATCATGGATGCCTGCCTGGCTACGAAGACCCATTATGTGGATACCGCCAATTATGAACCGGAGGATACGGCAAAATTTGAGTACAGCTGGCAGTGGGCTTATCGGGAGCGTTTTGAAAAAGCAGGGATCACGGCTCTTCTGGGAAGCGGCTTTGACCCAGGTGTGACCAGTGTATTTTCTGCCTATG
>OLQE01000760.1_pt1 | contig 22135 bp, 18 predicted proteins | sample 1643161 | NCBI WGS metagenome assembly OLQE01 (sample SAMEA3136650, study PRJEB25190) | human gut metagenome | reverse complement strand
CCGGTCACCTCATAGTCCTGATCCTCGACGGCCTTCTTCAGCACATCGTCTGAGACTGCCGCGGAAAGCTTTACGACTGCGGTGCCTGCCTCATGGCTGACGATTGCCTCAGTCACTTCCGGGAGTGCCTCGAGTGCCTTTTTAACCCGTGCCTCACAGTGTCCGCACATCATTCCTTTGATTTCCATTGTCTTTTCCATGTCTTTGTTCTCCTTTTCTTTTTGATTTTCTTCCGGCTGCACCGCTGTGGCGCTTCCGGTATTTGCAGACCGGCTTCCATTTCCGGTCGTGCTGCCTTTTTTCCTGCGCTTCTTATCCTTGCCGGCATCGTACATCCCGAACAGATTCAGCCGCAGTGCATTCGTGACGACGCAGAAACTCGAGAGGCTCATCGCCGCCGCGCCGAACATCGGATTCAGCTTCCATCCAAAGATCGGATACCAAATACCTGCTGCGAGCGGAATACCGATGATGTTGTAAATAAATGCCCAAAACAGGTTCTCGTGGATGTTGCGCAGGGTCGCCCGGCTCAGGCGGATCGCCGCCGGAACGTCACTTAATCGGCTCTTCATCAGTACAACATCTGCCGCATCGATCGCGATATCTGTACCGGCTCCGATCGCGATGCCGACATCTGCACGTGTCAGTGCCGGAGCATCATTGATGCCGTCGCCGACCATCGCGGTCCTCCCCTGCTCCTTTAGTGTACGGATCACAGCCTCTTTTCCATCCGGCAGCACTCCGGCAATGACCTCATCTACACCGGCCTCGGCACCGATCGCCTGTGCAGTCCGCTCATTATCTCCGGTCAGCATGACAACACGGATGCCCATATTCTGCAGCTCCCGGATGGCGCGCGGGCTGTCCTCCTTGATGACATCCGCTACGGCTATGATTCCGAGCAAACTGCCATTTTCACTGAAGAACAGCGGCGTCTTTCCCTGCTTGGAATACTGCTCGGCCATAGCCTTTGCCGCTTCCGGAATCGTCACCTTTCCTCCGATGAAGGCTGCGTTTCCGCCTGCCAGAAAGCTTGTGCCACGCCGCCCGGTCAGTCCGTTGCCCGGCACAGCCGTAAACTCAGTCAGATCACCACAGTCCATGCCGCGCTCTTTTGCCAGCTCCAGAACTGCCCGTGCCAGCGGGTGCTCACTCTTTTGCTCCAGCGCACCTGCCGCCAGCAGCAGCGCTTCCTCCGTCACCGGGGTGATCGGGTACAGATCTGTCACCTTCGGTTCTCCACCCGTGATCGTTCCGGTCTTATCAAGTGCCACGATCTCCGTCTTTCCTGCATTTTCCAGAGAAACAGCCGTCTTAAACATGATGCCGTGCTTCGCACCCATACCGTTGCCGACCATGATCGCCACCGGCGTCGCAAGTCCAAGCGCACATGGACAGCTGATGACGAGCACGGAAATACCGCGTGCCAGCGCAAATCCGACACTCTGTCCGGCCAGCAGCCAGCCTATGATCGTGAGAAACGCAATCGTAATGACAGCCGGTACAAAAATACCGGATACCCGATCGGCCACCTTCGCGATCGGTGCTTTCGTCGCAGCCGCATCGCTGACCATCTGGATAATCTGGGAAAGTGTCGTATCCTCGCCGACCCGGGTCGCCTCGCAGGTCAGAAAGCCAGACTGATTCAGAGTCGCCGCGGATACAGTATCCCCCGCCGCCTTGTCGACCGGAATGCTCTCACCGGTCAGTGCTGACTCATTGACTGCACTGCTGCCCTCTGTGACTACACCATCCACCGGAATATTTTCTCCGGGACGCACGACAAAACAATCACCGATCTTTACCTGATCGATTGAAACCTCTGTCTCCTGTCCATCTCTTAGCAGCGTCGCGGTCTTCGGGGCGAGCTTCATCAGTCCTTTTAACGCATCGGTCGTTCGTCCCTTCGAGAGCGCCTCCAGCATTTTTCCGACCGTGATCAGTGTCAGAATCATTGCTGCCGATTCAAAATAAAATTCATGCATGTAGCCCATGACCGCGTCCATATCCCCGCGCACCTGTGCTCCGGTCATCGCAAACAGTGCATATACACTGTATCCAAATGATGCGGTCGCACCGAGCGCCACAAGGGTGTCCATGTTCGGAGCGCGATGCCACAGGCTCTTGAAGCCGCTGATAAAAAACCTCTGATTGATCACCATGATCGCGACAGTAAGGAGCAGCTGTACCAGTCCCATTGCGACGTGATTCCCGTCGAAAAAGGACGGCAGCGGCCAGTTCCACATCATATGCCCCATCGACACATACATGAGCGGGATCAGGAGCACGAGCGAAGCAATCAGACGTTTTTTCAGAAGCGGTGTCGTCTTGTCCTTGAGCATCTCTTCATAATCAGAAGCGCTGCTTCCGGAAGCTTCCTTTGCGCTGCCCTTTTTCGATGCGCCGTAGCCGGATGCCTCGACTGCCCGGATAATGTCCTGTGCCGAAGCAGTCCCCTCCACACCCATCGAATTCGTCAAAAGACTGACCGAACAGCCCGTCACGCCCGGTACTTTTAATACGGCCTTTTCCACACGGGCGCTGCACGCCGCACAGCTCATGCCTGTCACATTGTATTGTTCCATCCTCAATCCCTCCTTTGATGCCAATCACAGCGGTATGCACCCCTGTGATCTGCCGTATTGATCCATACGGACTTTGCCTGTGACCACTTTTATCCGCAGATTTCCTGCCTTGCAGCCATCACCTTACAGCGCCTATTTCATCAGCTTCTGTAACAGTGTCGCCAGCTCATCGATAACCTCGTCATTGCCTGCGCGGATATTCTCTGCCACACAGGTATGCAGGTGATTCGTAAGCAATACTTTATTGAAGCTGTTCAGAGCTGCATTGACTGCTGCGACCTGCACCATAATATCCGTGCAGTAGGCATCCTTCTCAAGCATTCCCTGAATACCGCGCACCTGCCCTTCGATCCGCTTTAAGCGGTTCATCAGATCCCGGTACTCTTTATCTGAGCGCTCCTTCTTTTTCTGACAGCAGGTGCAGTCCTGCGTCGCTTTGCGCTCCTTGCAGTCCGCACATGTATCTGTAATTTTATCTTCCATCTCAGCTCTCCTTTCCTGACAGCCGGTCTCGCACATTCCCGCTATGCCTTTTATCTGTCTGCTTTATATACCCCATACCGGTATCTTATGTCGCATATCATATACCCTCTCCCGGTATTTGTCAAGCTCATATTGTGAATTTTTCCACTGTTCGCAGGCGTAATTATCATGTATAATGATAGGCGTGTTGTCATTCAAAACGGCTTCGCATCTGATTTGTGATCAGGCTTTGTCGTCTTCGTTCTGTATGACCACATCGTATCATAAGAAATAACATTGAGAAAATTTAAAGGAGACGTATCATGACACACTATCTCATCGTATTCTTGATCTCTATGGTGCCGCTCATCGAGCTGCGTGGAGCCATCCCCTATGCAGTGGGCTTTCACCTTCCGCTGCTGCCGTCCTATGTAATCGCGATCATCGGAAATATGATCCCGGTTCCGATCATTTATCTGTTCGCCCGCCGCGTGCTCATCTGGGGAAAGGATAAACCGGTGATCGGCAAATTCTTCACGTTCTGTCTTGAAAAGGGCGAAAAGGGCGGCAAGAAGCTACAGGCGAAAGCCGGACGCGGACTGTTTCTCGCGCTGATGCTCTTCGTCGGCATACCCCTTCCGGGTACCGGTGCATGGACCGGGACACTGGCAGCCAGCCTTCTGGATATGGACTTCAAGTCCAGTGTCATCGCAGTACTGCTCGGCGTACTCCTGGCCGGCATCATCATGGGGGCTGCAAGCGCAGGACTCTTCGGGGCAGTCGGCGCGATGTTCGCATAAACATATATCATATCCTTTTCAGCATTTATTTATAGTCAAAAAAACAGGCAGGAAATATAACCGACGTGCTGCCGCTCTTCCTCTGCAACCATACCTGATTGTAAGGAAGAAGCATGACACCCGGCCCTATATTTCCCGCCTGTTTTTTCTCTGTTCTGTTACGTCTTATCTTTTTACATCTTCTTGCGCAGTTCCTCAAGCTTTTCCGCCATCCGCGCGATACATCCTTCCTCATACGGCACCTCAAGGCCTACCGTATGCAGCATATCTGAATAGAATTTACATGCAGAAAGCTGACAAAGCCGCAGATAGCTCTCCCACGCCGCCTGACGGTCCTCCTCCATCCGGATCTTGTACATAAACGCACAGGTCTGCGCCAGTACATAATCAATATAGTAGAACGGAGAGTTGTAAATGTGCTGCTGCTTCTGCCAGAAGCCTCCATTCTCGAAAAATGTATTTCCTTCATAATCCAGATGTGGCTTGTACACCTGCTCGAGCTTTCTCCACTCAGCCCTGCGCTCCTGCGCGGTCAGCTCCGGATGCTCATAAACGATGTGCTGGAACTCATCAACCATGCAGCCATATGGGATAAATGCCGCCGCATCCTCCAGATGCATTCTGCGATACCGGTCCGCATCCTCCTTTAAGAACAGCTCCATATAGCGGTCTGCGAAAAATTCCATCGACATGGAGTGGATCTCCGCTGTCTCCATCGTGATATCCCAGTGTTCCTCGATCGGATCCTTACCTGCCACATACCCCTGAAAGGCATGACCGCACTCATGAGTGATGACATCCAGATCCCCGCTCGTCCCGTTAAAGTTTGCAAAAACAAACGGCGCATGGTAATCCGGCAGATAGGTCATGTAGCCTCCCGCACGCTTTGTCTTGCGGCCAAGCACATCGAACAGCTCATTTTCCAGCATAAAATCAAAAAATTCCTGCGTCTCCTTCGACATATCCCGATACATTACCTGTCCGGCCTTCAGGATCTCCTCCGGTGAAAGCTCCGGAGCCGGGTTGCCCTCCGGATAATAAACACCCTCATCAATATACGAAAGCTTCTCCACACCAAGACGTGCCCGGCGCTCCTCATGAAGCCGTTCCGCAAACGGGACAAAATCACGCTTGATCTGCTCCCTGAAGCTCTTTACCTCCTCTGCCCCATAGGAGTTGCGCATCATGCGGTCATACCCAAGCGGTACAAAATTCGAATAGCCGAGCATCTGTGCCTGTTGTGTGCGGTTCTTCACCAGTTCATCATAAATCTCATCCAGCTCATCCTGAATGCTCTCAAAAAATGCCGTGTATTTTTCGTAGGCCGCACGCCGCACGGTACGGTCTGCTGCAGTCAGGTACGGGCGCAACAGGGATAAATTCAGTTCTTCTCCGTCCCAGTCAATCTTCGCAGTCGCGATCAGCTTGTTGTACCGATTCGTCAGGCGGTTCTCCTCCTGCATCAGAGGGATCAGCTTCTCGTCAAATGAACGGAAGGAAACCTCCATGTTTTTAAAGGCGACCGGACCGATTTTTTCTTCCAGATACGCCCGATACGGAGACTCATAGAGACATTTCCGGTACTTCTGTTCCAGATTCTGAACCTCCGGCCCGATCTCGTCGTAATACTCCTGTTCCTTCTCATAAAACGCATCGGTCATGTCGATATCGTGTCGGATATTCGCAATCGTCATCTGCGTCATGACATGGCCGCGCATCTCATAGTAGCGCTGATGTACGGCAAACTGTTCTTCGCCGCTCTTTGCCGCCTGCAGCTCTTTGATCAGCTCCTCATATGCGTGTGTAACGTCCGGCAGCTGCACCCGTTCGTAGGGCATCTCGTGAAATTTCATACTCCTGTCCTCTTCTTTCCTTTTATATATTTTGACTCCTTTCAGTGTACCATACCTGCCTTGTTCCGTAAAGGCATTCCACAGTTGCAATTCCAAAACAGGTACGGTAAAATAGACCGAAAAAAAGCATTGCCTCCACAGCGTCCCGCTGCCGCAAATGCCGGAGGCAGAAAGGAACGGAACATGAACAATATTACTCTGATCGGAATGCCCGGCGCCGGAAAAAGTACCGTCGGAATCGTACTCGCAAAAGTATTAGGCTATGATTTTGTCGACACAGATCTGCTGATCCAGAAGGAAGAGAACCGCCTCCTCTGGCAGATCATGCGCGACGAGGGCATTGACGGCTTCAACCGGATTGAAGAGCGCGTCAACAGCCATGTCTGTGCAGATCATTCTGTTATCTCGCCCGGCGGAAGTGTTGTCTACAGTGCCCGCTCCATGGAGCATCTGCGCGATATCAGCACGGTCATCTATCTGAAGGTCGACTGCAATACGCTCTCCCGGCGGCTCGGTGACCTACGCAAGCGCGGTGTCGTCTTAAAGCCGGGACAGACGCTCGCCACCCTTTACGAGGAACGCACGCCGCTCTATGAAACCTACGCACATCTGACCGTCGACGTCAGCGATACCGATGTACCAGGCGCTGTGGAGCGAATTCAGAAGCTTCTTCTGCTCCACTGATATTGCTTCAGATCGACGATCCCGTCGGTCACTTTGATTCCTTCCGCTTCCAGAAGCCCGATCTGGCGGTTCTCTCCCCCAAATGCAAAGGCCGGAGAGACCGCACCGAAGCGGTTCACGACCCGGTAGCACGGAATCCCATCCGGATCCGGATTGACATGCAGCGCATAGCCGACGACTCTGGAGAGCCGTTTATTTCCCGCAAGCTCCGCGATCTGCCCGTAGGTCGCGACCTTTCCGTACGGGATTTGCCGCACGATGTCATAAATCTGTGTAAATGTATTACTTTTTTGTTCCATACAGGCTTTCTCCTTCTCTTATCGTTTCTTATCGCTTATTTTCTTCTTTTTTTATCTTTTCTTATCTTCTCTTACTTTCATAAATTAAATTTACAAGCCCATGACCTTTAGGTCGTGGGTAGTTGACCTTCTCTCATTTTACCCTGTTTTTCCCGGCTGTCAAAGGGGATATTTTTACCGCAGATAAGCATTCCCCCTCTCCCGCCCTTGCCTTCTCCTTTCTCCGGTGCTATACTAAGTACAAACATACATTCGGATTCTGAAAACAGGAGGAACGCCTATGTCTATCATTTTCCACATCGACGTCAATTCCGCCTTTTTAAGCTGGACTGCCTCCAGGCGACTGCAAGAGGATCCTGCATCTGTGGATCTGCGCACGATCCCGTCCATCATCGGTGGCGATGAAAAGCAGCGGCACGGTGTCGTCCTCGCCAAGTCCATTCCCGCCAAGCGCTATGGTATCCATACTGGCGAACCGGTCGCGACCGCCCTTCGGAAATGTCCGTTTCTTACGCTGGTTCCTCCGGATCATGCACTTTACCGTACACGCAGTCGGGAACTGATGACACTTTTGCACACCTACACCTCTGACATTGAGCAGGTATCGATCGACGAATGCTACCTTTTCTACACACCGATCAGCTACCGTTTTCCTTCCCCGGAGGCAGCAGCACGTCAGATCGCAGATGAGGTGCGGAATACCCTTGGCTTTACCGTCAACGTCGGCATCGCAGAGAACAAGCTGCTCGCAAAGATGGCGAGTGATTTTGAAAAGCCGGATCGCGTACACACGCTCTACCGGGATGAGATTCCGGTCAAAATGTGGCCGCTCTCGGTCCACGAGCTCTTTATGGTCGGACGAAAGAGTGCTTCCCGTCTGGAGGAGCTCGGCATCCATACGATCGGAGAGCTGGCGCACTCGGACCGTGCTTTTCTTCAGACGCATTTCAAAAGCCACGGCATTCTCATGTGGGAGTACGCAAACGGCATCGATCATTCCGCTGTACACTCGGATACCACAAAGGCTAAATGCATCGGGAATTCCACGACGCTCGCAAGCGATGTCACCACCCGGTCAGAAGCATTTGAAGTCCTGCTCTCCCTCTCCGAAGAGGTCGCCGCACGGCTGCGCAAGGCCGGACAGCTCGCCTCCACGGTCACGGTTGAAGTGAAATACAGTGACTTTCACACTGCTTCCCGCCAGATGCAGACCCTCTCACCGATCGCGACGACCGATGCACTCTACGACTGTGCCTGTCAGCTGTTTAACGCCCTGTGGAACGGCAGTCCGATCCGGCTGCTCGGCGTACGCACAAGCCGTCTGCAATCGGAGCAGGATCCGATCCAGCTCTCCTTGTTCGATCTGAACTTTTCGCTTGCCAACGTCTCTCCGTCAGATGTCTCGTCTTCCTTTGACCTCCCTGCAAAAAAGCCGGATCTGGACAAGCAGCGAAAGCTCGATGCGGCGATGGATCAGATCCGGCAGCGGTTCGGAAAAGATGCCATCATGCGCGGCTCACACCTTGCACGGCCTGTGTCCCGCACCGATCCGTCCGACTCATGAATATCCGCATGCCCGTTCCCCGACAGCATATGACCGGCCGACACGGATTTACTTTCCTTCACGAATCTCCTTTTTCCGCTTGACACACGGTAAAACGGGGCGTAAACTAAGCATAATTGTAAAAAAAGGAGTGTTTATTATGGAAAAAAAGAATATTGACTGGTCTAACATCGGATTCGGCTATATCCCGACAGACAAGCGTTTTGTTTCAAATTACAAGAACGGCGCATGGGATGAGGGCACTCTGACCTCTGATGCTACTGTTACCATTTCCGAGTGTGCAGGCGTCCTGCAGTATGCACAGACCTGCTTCGAGGGAATGAAGGCGTACACGACCGAGGACGGCCGTATCGTTACCTTCCGCCCGGACCTGAACGCTGCCCGTATGGTGAGCTCCTGTGAAAGACTTGAGATGCCGGTATTCCCGGAGGACCGTTTTGTACAGGCGGTCGTTGATACCGTAAAGGCAAATGAAGCATATGTGCCGCCTTACGGATCAGGCGCTACGCTCTACATCCGTCCGTACATGTTCGGAAGCGACGCAGTCATCGGTGTAAAGCCGGCGAATGAGTACCAGTTCCGTGTATTTGTCACTCCGGTAGGCCCATACTTCAAAGGCGGCGTAAAGCCGATCACGATCCGTGTCTGCGACTACGACCGCGCAGCACCTCATGGCACCGGTCACATCAAGGCCGGCCTGAACTATGCGATGAGCCTGTACGCGATCATGGATGCGCACCGTCAGGGCTATGATGAAAATATGTACCTCGACGCAGCGACCAGAACGAAGGTCGAGGAGACCGGCGGAGCGAACTTCCTGTTCGTCACAAAGGACAATAAGGTCGTTACCCCGAAGTCCAACAGCATCCTGCCGTCCATCACCCGTCGTTCTCTGCTCGTCGTAGCAAAGGATTACCTCGGACTGGATGTCGAGGAGCGCGAGGTTTACTTCGATGAGGTAAAGGATTTCGCAGAGTGTGGCCTTTGCGGTACCGCAGCTGTCATCTCTCCGGTCGGCAAGATCGTGGATCATGGCAATGAGATCTGCTTCCCGAGCGGCATGACCGAGATGGGACCGATCACGAAGAAGCTGTATGAGACACTGACCGGCATCCAGATGGGCCGCATTGAGGCTCCAAAGGGCTGGATCAAGGTAATTGAGTAAGTTCTGATTTTCTATATATGCAACCCCTGGGAATGTTTGATCTGATATTCCCAGGGGTTGTTATTTTTCGTCATGCTATTCATTTATTGTTATCCGCACAGGCCCACGGCTCTACCAATAGACCGGAAGCTTTTATCATTTATCTTCCCATCTGCCGCAGCCGCTCCTCAATACTCCGGCTCGCATCATCCAGCAGCAGCTGCTTATTATACCGGTAATAGCGCTCGCACTCATGCTCTCCGAGGAATTTCACACTATAATAATCGCTGTTCAGCTCGGTGATAAAAATGACCATCTCCTGTCCGCCGCCATAGGCTTCTTCCACAAAATCAAAGGCATGCTCCAGCATGGCAAGCGCCTCCGTCTCCTTCGCATCCAGCGCATCCTGTGCCTCATTGAACCAGCTGCGAATACAGGCAAACGCTCCCTCTGCCGTCGCTGCCTCTCTTTCATCCAAAGCAAACAGTCGGCTGGCATAATGCTCCAGTGTCTTTTGCACCGCCCGATAAATATGATCCTCACGACGGGTCAGAAGCTCCGCACGATGCTTTGCCTCATATTCCCCGGCAAATGCTTCCACTGCCGCCTGTACCCTGCGCTGCGGCTCTGTCACTGCCTCCCCCTCAAGCAGCTGCATACGCAGCTTCTTCAGCTCGCCAAAGAGCAGCTCCAGCTCCGCCCGTTTCTGAAATATCGCTGCAAATGCTCTTCTGCACCTAGCCAGCAGCAGACTGAGCACGCTCAACCGTTCATCAAACGACGCATTTCCTGCTTTTTTCAGAAGCAGCGGATCGATCTTGCCCTGCAGCACCGCATCCAGCTGATAATCCATCTGATATTTATAATACAGCTCCAGATAGTTTGCAAAATCTTTGGCGATCTTTTCATGCTGAATATACTGCACGACCACATCCCGATCCATATTTTTTTGCAGCTGCTCATAGACATAAAGCATCTGCGAGAGATCCTCCCAGCCACGCGGTGTGGCAAATTTTCTGCCGTCGACCGTCGTCTCCATCCGGTAAAAATTCGTCGTCCGCGTCGTCAGATAGGCAATGACTGCCGGATGCAGCTGATTCTGTACCGCATATTCCTTCCATACTGCGAAGTCCGGCTCCACCTCTATTTTTTTCACACGGTCCATCGTGACGACATCGAACTCCCGGACAGATTTATTATACTCCGGCGGATTTCCTGCTGCCACGATCACCCAGCCCTGCGGAATCGCATGATTTCCGAACATCTTGCACTGCAGAAACTGCAGCATTGCCGGAGCGAGCGTCTCAGACACGCAGTTGATCTCATCGATAAAGAGAATGCCCTCCGAAAGTCCGGTCTGCTCCATTTTATTATAGATCGACGCGACAATCTCGCTCATCGTATATTCCGTGACGGCGTATTCCTTTCCGCCGTACTCATGCTTCGAGATAAACGGCAGACCGATCGCACTCTGCCTCGTATGGTGCGTGATCGTATAGGCCACGAGCCCGATGCCGCACTCCTTTGCGATCTGCTCCATGATCTGCGTCTTGCCAATACCCGGCGCGCCGAGCAGCAGCACCGGCCGCTGCCGGATCTGCGGAATCACATAAGCCCCGTATTCATCCTTCAAAAGATATGCCTCGATCGCATCCTTAATCTCCTGCTTTGCACGCTTAATATTCATCCTCTTGTCTCCTCTCCAGATCCTCTTCCTCCAGGATCAGCTTGATCGCCCACGGCGGCACATCCACATCCCGGTAGTCCTCCTTCAGAAAGACAAATGCCGTCTCATACGGCGGCTTCTTTACCGGAAATGTCCCATAACCATCTGTAAAATAAATGAGTCCACGCAGCCGCGTAAATGCCTTTCTCGCCAGCAGCTCCTGCACATAGGCGAATGCCGGCCGAAAATCGGTACCGCCAAAACCTCTGACCGTAAAATGCCGCATGTAATCATCAAATTCCTTTTTACTGCGGATCACAACATCTTCCTGTACCTTGTCATCACACTGAATGATATGGATGTGCAGCCGCCTGAAAAAGCTCTCCGACTCCTGCAAAATTGCACACGTCTGCTCCAGAAAGCCTTTGATCAGCTCGCCCTTGCACGACATCGAGGTATCGACCACAATAACAAAATCCTCGATTTTCTGCTGCTCCTTCGTCTCAAGCGGCTCGATCAGCGGCATGTTGCCATAGAGCTCCATTCCATAATTGTAAAAAATATAGTCAAAGGAATCCAGGTCGACCTGCATTTCCTCCTTCAGCACACAGAACTTCCGTAAAAACTCCCGATAGTCATAGCGCTGCCGGCTCTCGGCCGCGATCTCCTCCTCCAGGCTTCGCACATCATCCGCCGCTTCTTTGGAAAATGTCTCGATCTCCGTCTGCATCCGGTCTCTGATATCATCCCATCGCTGCTTCTGCGGCTGCGGCATGTTCGGGTTCTTCTGTGATTCCTCTTCCCAGTGGCTGTGGTCATCGACCCGGAATTCCCGTACGAGCTGCTCAAAGCGCATCGTCTGCGGATGCTCCAGGCAAAGCTCCCGGTACACCTTTTGTGCCGTCACGGTTCCTCCTGCCTCCTTCAGCTTCCGGTAATACTCCCGCCGCAGCATCGTCTTTGGCACATGCACAGCCCGCAGCTGCAGCCCGTCGATCACGTATTCCACCGCGATGTCACAGGCCAGATTCCAGTACTGCTCATCCCGCTCCTTCCGGATCCACAGATGCCCAAAGAGGCAGTGCAGCAGGCTGTGCAGATAGGCCCGCGCCACCCGCACTCTTCCGGTACGGAAGAGCTCGGCAAGCGCATCCGGCTGAAAATACAAATGCACCCCATCCGTGCCGACCGGACGGATCTGCCCGTCCGGCACAAACTGTAAAGAGGAAAGTGCCACATCCAGAAACCGCATATTCAGATAGAGCTCATTGCGCGCCACCCGCAGAATTTCCATTCCGATCCCGATAAAGTCGAGCTGCTGCTCATCGCTTGCATATATTGGATTCATGTAACAACCTCTTTTCTTTCCGAACCATTATGATCTTCCTCTTTATAGCTCAAATCTTCTCTTCACTTCCGGCTTCTTCCCATGCACATGCCGGTACTCCATCGCATACCCAAGCGCTTCGGCAAAGCCGGCACGCCCGGCCTGCTCTGTCAGAGCATCCAAAAAGGCCAGAACTGCAGGCTCATGCCCAAAGCCCGGACCTTCGCAGTACCAGCGAATGCCGTCCATATCCCGAAGCTCGGTAAAATATGCTGCAAACAGCTGTGGATTTTCGCGCAGATATGTCTCATACTGCTCCCTGGCCTGCCTGCCGAGGGCGTGTGGAAACCGCAGCCGTCCACAGACAAGCCGCACCAGCAGACGCTCCGGCTCCTGCGCCACCGCATACGGAAACAGCCGGTCATACTGAGTAAAATCAATTCTCCGCCCCTCAAAGCAGTTCCGATAACGCATCCCGGAGCCGTGCACATGCGTCTCCAGAATCCGTGCCGGGGTGTTTTCCACACCCTCCTCATAGAACTCCGGATACATTAGTTCTGCTATCTGCTGTGATGTATCGTTCCACCGGACATGAAGCGCCTCATGCACCTCATCGAGCATATCCTTCAAAGTCGAAGTCCCGGACGCATCGGTTGTAAGTACTACCTCGCAGATGTGATGACAACCGGTAAACACACCGGTTCCCCAGTCTGCAAGCTGTCCGGTAAACGTCAGCTTCCGCAGATGATCGCAGTTGTAAAGGCAGTATCTTCCGACCCGCACAATGCTCCCAGGCAGTTCCAGCTCCTCCAGCTGTTCTCCGCAAAGCGCCGGGATCTGCGCCTGCCGCAGCCTCTGATAGCGCTGGTGCGACGTCAGTACCTCATCCTCCTCCGGCACGAGCATCGACCGGCCAAGCTGAAGCCTCCCTGCTGCCAGCTCCTGTTCGAGCAGCTGCTGGTCCATATGTGCAGAAAACGCATACGGCGCCAGCTCTGTGACCGGTAGCCCGTCGATCATCCCCGGCACCACCGCTTTCGTATCACGAGAAAAACAGCGCCGGATGACTGCGCTGTTTCCCTTTCTTTCATATGCAAATGCCTGTATTTCTTCTGATCCGTCCATTTTCATCCTCCGGTTACAGCCTCTCCCTACAGCTGTGTCTGTACAAAAATGTCATAGATCGCGCGGACTGCATTTTCAAAGTCTTCATTGCGGACACCGATGATAATATTCAGCTCACTGGATCCCTGGTCGATCATCTTGACATTAATCCGCGCGTGAGACAGCGCTGCAAAAATACGTCCTGCAGTACCACGGTTCGCCCGCATGCCACGTCCTACGACTGCGATCAGAGCCAGCCCGGATTCAAGATCAAGCGTATCCGGCTGTACGGCACGGTGAATTCCGGAGATCACATTCTGCTCCTTCTCCATGAACTCAGACTGATGAACGATAACGGTAAACGTATCGATTCCGGACGGCACATGCTCAAAGGAAATGCCGTTCTCCTCAAATACCTGCAGCACCTTTCTTCCAAAACCGATCTCGGAGTTCATCTGATCTTTTTCGATATTGATCGCACAGAAGCCCTTCTTACCCGCAATTCCGGTAATCGTAAACCGCGGCTGGCGGCAGGTGCTCTCCACGATCAGAGTACCCGGATCCTGCGGACGGTTTGTATTTTTAATGTTGATCGGAATACCTTCCTTGCGAAGCGGGAAGATCGCATCTGCATGCAGTACGGTCGCTCCCATATAGGAAAGCTCGCGCAGCTCCCGGTACGTGATCGTCTCGATCGTCTCCGGATTCTGTACGATGTGCGGATCGGTCACTAGGAAACCGGAAACATCGGTCCAGTTCTCATACAAATCTGCATGCACAGCACGCGCCACGATCGATCCGGTGATGTCGGAGCCGCCTCTGGAAAAGGTCTTGATGCTGCCATCCGGCATTGCGCCGTAGAAGCCCGGAATCACCGCACGCTCTGTCTCTCCCAGGCGGGCCCGCATCTTTTCATCGGTCTTCTCTGCGTCAAATACACCGTCCTCATCGAAACAGATCACTTCTGCCGCATCGATGAAGTCGTATTCCAGATAAGCCGCAAGTACGATTCCATTCAGATATTCGCCTCTGGATGCTGCGTAATCACTGCCCGCGTGCTGCTCGAACCGCTCCCGGATCTCTTTGAACTGTTCCTCCAAAGAGAGCTCCAGCCCAAGTCCGTCGATGATCTCCTGATAGCGCGCCTGAATCGCCGCGATCTTTTTCGTGAGTGCCTCGGCATCACCGGCCGCACTGTAGCAGTCATAGAGCATGTCCGTGACCTTCGTATCCTTCGATCCGCGCTTCCCCGGCGCCGACGGCACTACATATCTTCTGTCCTTATCCGCATGAATGATCTCGCTGACCTTGCGAAACTGCTCTGCACTTGCGAGCGAGCTTCCGCCGAATTTTACTACTTTTTTCATCCCTGAGGTTCCTCCGATTCTTTTCTCTACATGTACTCCCAGAAAGGCGTATCCGCACCTGTTCTGATACAACATTTTAGCGGATACGCCTGTATTTGTCAAAGCCTTTCTTTACTGCTTTACCCTATCACATCGCTCATATCATAAAAACCGGCCGGCTTTCCTGCCATGAATTTGGCTGCCTGTACCGCACCCTTGGCAAAAATGCCGCGGGAGTAGGCCGTATGCTTGAACTCCACAATCTCATCCATGCCAGCGAAAATCACCTCATGCTCGCCGACGATGCTGCCTCCGCGTACGGCGCTGATGCCGATCTCCTGCGGATCACGCTTCTCTCTACGCTGGCTGCGGTCATACTGATAAGTATATACATTTCCCAGTGCCTCATTCATGCTGTCTGCCATCGCAAGCGCCGTTCCGCTCGGTGCATCTACCTTGCGGTTGTGATGCTTCTCGACAATCTCGATATCAAAGCCTGCCGGAGCCAGCGTCCTTGCTGCTTCCTTCAGCAGCTTCAGCAGCATATTTACACCGAGGGACATATTCGCGGATTTCATTACAGCGACCTTTTTGCCTGCCTCACGAATCTGCTCCATCTGCGCATCTGTATAACCGGTCGTACACAGAACCGCCGGAACATTTTTCTCCATGCAATAGGCCAGGATCGCGTCCAGCGCCTTCGGGGATGAAAAATCAATCAGCGCATCTGCCTTTACATCGCAGTCCTTCAGACTCGCAAATACCGGATAGGAGGCATCCTTCGTCTCTGACAGATCAATGCCTGCCACAATCTCTACTTCCGCATCCGCTGCCGCTATTTCCGTCACCACATGCCCCATATGGCCGCTGCAGCCGCATAAAATAATCTTCGTCATACTTTTTCCTCGTCTTCCTTCGTCTATTTTACTGCAATGCCGCTGTTTACAAGTGCCTTGCGCAGCTTCTCTTCATTTGCCGCCTCCATCGTGCAAAGCGGTGCACGGAGCGGTCCGACCTCCTTACCCATCAGATTCAGGGCTGTCTTGACCGGAATCGGATTCACCTCACAGAACAGCGCATCGATCAGTTCGATCGCCTGCAGCTGCAGCTCGCAGCTCTTCTTCACATCGCCCTCCAGATAGGTCGTCGCGATGTCATGTGACAGCTCCGGCGCCACATTGGACAGGACGGAAATCACACCGCTGCCGCCAAGCGCCATGACCGGAACGATCTGGTCATCGTTTCCGGAATAGAGCTCTACGTTTCCCTTTGCAAGGCTCATCAGCTTTGCCACCTGAGAAATATTTCCGGATGCTTCCTTGACACCGACAATATTTTCTACATGCTCCGCAAGCCATACGATTGTCTCCGGCTGAAGATTGCATCCGGTACGGCTCGGTACATTGTAAAGGATGATCGGAAGCTTTACAGACTCTGCGATCTTTGAGAAATGAAGCTTCAGTCCCTTCTGTGTCGCCTTATTGTAATATGGTGTCACGAGCAGCAGCGCATCCGCACCGTATTTTTCTGCCTCAGTCGACAGATAAATCGCTGTATCCGTCGCATTAGAACCCGTACCCGCGATGACCGGAACCCGGTGATTGACCTTCTCGACTGCATATTTGATCACAGCCAGATGCTCCTCGTGGGTGAGTGTGGATGCCTCTCCGGTCGTGCCGCAGATGATGATCGCATCCGTACCTCTTGCAATCTGTTCCTCCAGAAGCTCACCTAATTTGTCATAATTTACTTCCTCATTGTCGTACATCGGTGTGACGATCGCCACTCCTGCGCCCTTAAATACTGACATATTTATCCTCCTTATGATATTTCATGACTTATTGACCTGCAAAACATTCGCAATCCATCCCTGCAGCTCTGCCAACAGGGCCTAGCTTCGCAGCTTATGCTTATTGCTTTGCGCAATTGAAGCAGAGGACTTGCTTGATTCGGTTAAATTATCTGATTTCTCCGTCTTTTTCTAAAATTAGAAAAACTTTATTTTTTTCGCAAAAAATACTTGCTTTTTTCAGTTTTCAATGCTATACTAAGCAGGCTGAAACACAGAAGTGCTTCACAATGTAAATATCGATGCGTGGCTCAGCTTGGTAGAGCGCTGCGTTCGGGACGCAGAGGTCGCAGGTTCAAATCCTGTCGCATCGACTTCTTACAAAAAGGTCGGAAACACTGAGAAAATCAAGGTTTCCGGTCTTTTTTTATTTTTGGAGCAGGCGTGTAAAAGTGTTCGTAAAGTGTGTTTACGGATGTTCGTAAAGTGCGTTCTAAGATTTGTTCTAAAAAACGTTCTAAAATTTGGCCTCGTTATCAGCAAAATGGCATACGAAAAAAGTGTTCATTACATAGAAAAACCGATAGCCACCTTTACGGACTATCGGTTTCACTCTTTCATATTAAATTTTCTATTTGTATAACTCCGTATCGCTATCTGTAAGTATTTCATAATTTAAAACTCCATCTAATGACTCGGCCTGCCTCTGCTTATGCGCTCTGTCTATATGCGTATAAATGTTCATTGTCGTAATAATATCTGCATGCCCCAACCATTCCTGAATGTCTTTTGCTTTCCACCCCCGTTCAAAAAGAATGCATGCCGTAGAATGCCGCAGATTGTGAAATGTCAAATCCGGTCTACCAAATTCTGCCACCATTTTTTTATGATGCTTGCTTACATAGTCAGGTGAAAACGGTCTGCCATCCTCCCATGTAAACAAAAAACCGGTATCCTTATAATCTCTACCATAAAATTGTCGCTCCCACCGTTTTTTAACTATTACACCATGAAAAAACTCTATCATATCATCTGTCAGAGGATATTCTCGCTCACTGTCAAATGTTTTGGTTGCTTCCTCATCGTGGATACTCAGCATCTTTACGACAGTACGTCTTATATAAAGTTTCCTTCTTTCAAAATCTATCGCCTTCTCCGTCAAGCCTAAGGCTTCTGATCTTCTTAACCCATACACCAGTGTAACATAAATCATATCATATAAAACATCCTCCTGCATTTTTAAAAATTGTAAATACTGATTTGCTTCTTCTGACGTAAAGAAACGTGGTTTTCTTGCCAACTGGCGATTTTTCTTTCTGCTTACTGTGACCCCTAGCGCCGGATTACTTTGTATCATCTTATGTTTCACAGCCCAATTCAAAGCCGATACAATAATAAACTTCTGGCTTCTTACGGTACGAATAGCATACCCTGTTCTTTCACCTGTATACCGATCTACTTTTCCTTCTTTTATCATATATTTACAATATTCTTCAATATTAGAATAAGAAATATCTATTAGTCTTATCTTTCTTTCATCAAAATAACCCAAAACCGCTTTGGCATGAGTCTCATAACTTTCCGCAGTGCAGTCTCTAACATCAATTTTACGCGAATCCAGCCATTTTCTCACCCAGTCACAAAATAATATATCCTGACCGTTTTGTGCTGTTTCCAGCGGCGTTATTTGCTCTACTTTGACATTTACTTCTTTCACTGCATTTGTTACTACTGTAGTCTTATTGCTTCCGGTGTTATTATACTGAATCAGAATATCCTGTAATTTTTGCTGTGCCGCACGTTTGTTTCCTTTCGTCTGCAATCCTGTAGATATCCATTTCATTTTCCCATCAATATTAACTACCGCATAATAATAAGTCTTACCACTCTTGGCTTTTTTCTCTTGCAATGTTCCTGTCATTACCATTTCCTCCTCTAATTTAAAGAGAAGGGCTTTAACGCCCCTCTCCTCTTATCAAATCACATACTGATTGTTTTGGTATGCGATATACCCTGCCTACTTTTCGTGCATAAATCTCACCCTTTTCAATAAGCTTATATACACTCTTCTTACTGATTTTTAAAATATTTTCCGTCTCTTCTACTGTAAGAATATCTGAATATGATTCCAGCATAACAAAGCCTCCTAAAATTCCTCAAATGTGCCACAATACTGTTCAAAAACGCTTTTGTGTATCTGAAAAAAGCGTTTTTGCGACTTGGTTTCCGGTATTTTATGAGCAGACCGTGAGGAGTCACCTTCTTCTTTTATCAGAATTATATTTTCTTTTTTAAGAGGTGCTACCAGCTCTCGTCCATTTTTATAAGTCAATGCTTTATTCATCATCTTACAGTATTCTTTATATATATCCCACAATTTTGCAGGCAAAATACTAATATATAAGTCCTCAAGTATTACTACATTCTCATTCACCTCCGAAGCTTTTGCTATGTCTTGTAACCTACAACAATGCACTTCCCTTTTATCAATTGCCCGCTTCAATGCCATTAATATCATCATCGCCGGACTGTGCATCTGCGAATTTATGTGATTTTTCATCACAAGCCTTTCAATATATCCTATATCTTGATTTATCAAGTCTTGTGCCGTTGTTCCATCAAGGAAACCTTTCGTTGTAGCATACATATAAAATATTTTCACTTCCGCGTACATAATTGCTAAAGTATCAATAAACCTCGCCACCATAGTCGTTGGAAATTTTTTATGGCGCATTTCCACAAAAGTCACTTCAATGACTTCCAAAATCTGATCGAGATTTTCTTGTACCCATACATAAAAGTAGGCAAATTCATTAAATGCTGCTGGTAAAAAGTCAGTAATTCCAAGTCTATGTCTCCCCTGTCAAAATTCAACTCTATAACACGGGTTGCTGTCGACTCAAATCCAATATCCAGTATTTCTCCTGTAATCAGACAGCATCCTTTGATTGCGCTATATTGCGAGACATTATTTATTTTGGCATACGCCTCTGAGCGCATTCTTGGCACTCTGTCTCCATAAGCGCGTATGATTTGTGTTACAAGTTCTTTTTGCTGCTTAGCCTTAGCCGGATCATCATATGGCAAAATATCGTCTATCAGCAAAATAGCATCACCATAACTTGCCGTTTTTTCCAATACTGCTACCGCAGTAGAATCAAAACGTATATCAGCACTCGCCTTTTGCGTGCGATTATAGAGTCTGGTAAAAATATTAGCTGTCGCTGTCTTTTGTGAATTCGTCGATCCAATAAGCGCCACAACAAAATTAATGCCATGCCCAATCTCTTGAAAAAGGGTCGTCATTACTGATAAACAACTATAATGCATCAGAAATACCGTATTTTCCACTTTCCGTTTCGATAAACAACGCATATTCCAAAAGTCCCGAAACGTTCTTTCCGTGTCTACCTGATTCGGATCATACTGAAAATGCTGATCTACATCCGCTCTATATGACATATTTTCTGCGCCTATAATGCCCATATCCGTTATATATTGCCAGCTATTTTCTATCCTTTTCCATCCAGTACTTTTATATCTATACTCAGTATAGTATCCTCTTTGACTTATCAGTAGATTAATGTATTGCTTAAAAAATCGCTTTGCATCTGTGTCACTTTCTAAGAATACTCTATCAGCGGTAAGTTTTAGAAGTTTCCTAGTATCAAAAAGATCCTGTACCGATACCTCTGCTTCAAATTGGCATCCCATGCATTCAATATTAATGTGCCATTTTACATGGGGTTCGTATTTCAATATTTCGTTATGTTCATTTGAAATTTCTTCAACGTATATTCTTTCTGTAATAATAGTTATCCATAGATTTCCTATTATTACCTCTTTTTCTTTTTTAGGATTCAAATATACTAATTCTCCATCCTTATAAAGGTAATTACCAACGCTATGTATATTTGTAAATTTATTTTCTATTACTGGGAAATTTATATTCTTTGATTTGTCTATCTCAGAATTTTTGATGTGAGTATGTTTTAGATTATCTTTGGTATCTTTCGTATTTTCTTTTAGTGTTTCTTTCGGCCTCTGAGCAATTTCCTGCTTTTCTTGATTGCTCTCACAATATGCTATAATCTGCTCTACGCTTCGCGTATCCAATCGCACATTGTCACTTTGCCCATTCATTAAACACGGTACAACTCGTGGTTTTGTTCCATCATACTTTACAATTGTTTCAACGCTTCGCATGTCCAAAGTTGCATTTGTCTGGCCAGCCATTAAAAACGGCTTATTTTCCGGTTGTGGAATCACTTTATCTTCTAATATTGCAGGCTTTTCTTCCTTAGCTTTGCCATGTTTTCTGGCATTTTCTTGACTGTGCCTAATCAAGGATTCCTGTAAATCTTCTTTGTCCTCTATCAGCCCATCGTCTAACCTCTGTCCATCTCGAATTCTCTTCCATTCCTGTTTTACCTCTTGATCTGAAAGATTACCCAAGCTTCCATTCTGACTTCCAAGAAAGCCAAATGGCCTAATTTTCTTTACCTGCTCAGATGCTGTAGTATTTTCGCAATTGGTTTGCGTATCCTTATTTGTACTTTGATTACTGTTATCTGTCGTGGAAACTTTTTTATTATTCATTTCCACAAAGAATGCCTCCTTCCAAATATTTAATTTATCATATGAATACCACAACATATCTTCTTTGTCAAGTCAAGTTTCGCACTCTTTTTCCCTAAATCCCGAAAATCCCCCATACAAAAGATACTATATTTCTGCATTTATTAGCGATTTATATAGCGGGATTTCGGGATTTTAGGGAATAAATGTATTTATTGCTCATACTCCTTAACCAGTTTATAAAAGCTCGTCCTTTTAAGCTGCAACTGCATCATTACCTCTTTTGCTGACAACTCTCCTGCTTTCCACTTTACATAATACCCTTCCCATTTTTCTGGATATGTCATTGCCGGACGCCCCATATGCTTACCAGCTCTCTTAGCAGCTTCGATGCCCTCTTTCTGCCGCCTCTTAATCGTTCTTCGCTCCTCCTCTGCAATACTTGACAGAACTTCCATAAGAATATTGTTCACCATGTCAATGATCCATGTTTGCCCATCCGGAACCTCAATCATTGTCGTTGGCAAATCTAAAATAATCAACCGTATTCCATTTTCTTTAAACCACCTCATCTCTTCATTCAGTTGCTTTTTATTTCTACTTAATCGATCTAATGATTTTATATACAGAGTATCACCACACCGTAATCCCAATGCACCTTTTAAGGACTGATACCCCGGCCTGTTTAAATCCTTTCCGCTTGCCTTATCTGTCACAATAAATTCTTCCTGCACATATTTTTGCAATTCGAATATTTGCCTGTCAAGATTTTGTCCATAGCTGCTTACTCTTGCATAACCAAACTTTCTACCTTCCATGATTGTCCTTTCCTTATCCGTAAAGCTACACCTTCTCGAACACCAAATTCTTATTCTGAAACATATAAAAAACCTGTCCGTAAAGGTACTCTGACAATAAATAAACATGTTCCTAA
>OLQE01000759.1_pt1 | contig 22137 bp, 29 predicted proteins | sample 1643161 | NCBI WGS metagenome assembly OLQE01 (sample SAMEA3136650, study PRJEB25190) | human gut metagenome | reverse complement strand
GTTTTTTTATTTTTTATTTTATTTGTACAATTCATACAATTTCCACCCCTGCTTTTGACGGTTCTCCGTGATTTTCCATTGTTTTCTCTACCTTCCCTCATCATTGATCGGTACGAAATATTGTCGTGACTACACTGTGAAAGCAGACAATATAGTTCTTCTATTACTGTTGCTTATGCAAATGAATATTTTTTATTTGTTAAGTAAACCCTTTTGTAATTGTCCGCTTCCACATTGGTAAAGCAGCTTCTGTCAACAATAGTCAACAATATTTTGATTTTTCTCAGATCAATCCGCATTTTTCAGCTGCTCGATCATGCTTTTCTTTCCCTGAAAATGATACGCAGCCTTTGGAACAAGCCATCCAAGCACCAGTAAAAACGGAAAAGTCACAAGCATTGGCCAGATTACAAACTGATACTTCATAAACCAGATCTGTGAGGTTAGTACCCGCAATATTGTCACGGACATTAACATCCCGATGAGCACTGAAGATATCATCGTAAATCCTGCGTAATAAATTCCTTCCAATGTCAGCATCTTTATGATCTGTTTTTTCGTCATTCCGATTGATTCTAGCATTGCCAGCTCACGAAGCCTTGTGACGATACTCGTCAGAATGGCATTGATAAAATTCAGGATACCGATCACGGCGACTACAAATGTCAAAAAACATCCAATGATTGTAAACATCCCCTTCAAACTTTCAAACTCATTGGACCATTTTAATTTTGACTCGTAGTTCATCGTAGGCTCTGTCTTTTCCGAATAATTCTTGACGAATTGTTGAATCGCTTCTTCTCGGTCGTCTCTCACATCAAACGAATAGCTCATCAGATAGTCTTCCGATAAGTCCTTCCGAAATACTTCGGCTGTTGTATAATATGGAAATATCACAGAATAACGCGTAGATAACCCATAATAATTTTCTTTGATCACGGAGAGGATTTCTACTTCCCTCTCTTCGCCATTTGGAAAACTCAGAGTAACTTTGTCGCCCGCATGATGTACCATATCCTCTTTTCTTACCATTCCATTATCATCTGTCGACACTGCATAGATCAGATAGTTCCCCGTTGCCAGCTTTTCCTTGATCACATCAAGATCTTTCTCTCCTTCATAAACTTCCATTTGTTCAAATAGAAAATCATCTACCCCATAATACATTGTCTGATAGTTTTCTTCATTCAATTTTGTTACCGGAATTTTTTCTCCATTCCACATCCAGCAGAGTTCCCCATTTTCATTTACAGGCATATTTTTCGGAATTTTATAATCAGAAATCTTTACTCCGACCTGATCTGTTGCCGCATAGATCCGTCCACCTTTTTCAAATCCTTCCTGTTCTTCGCACGCTTCTATAAAGCTTTCCGTTAAATTTGATTCCTGAAGATCTTCTTTTCTTGCAGAATACTCTGAATTAAAGTATTTTGCATTGGCAATCACAAAATCGGAACTGACAAAGTTCGCCAAATACTTGTCCATATCAAATGCATTTGTAAACGTAAAAATACTGTTTAATAATACGATTGCAAGCGACAACGACACGATTACAATAACGGTCTTCCCTTTATTTCTTCCTAAATTAGAAAGTGCCATCCGACTGATTTTCCCGCCGTCTGTCGTTTTTTTCTGTTTCTTCGCCTGCCTTTTTCCTTCTGTGTAGCGCACAGCCTCCACCGGGGAAACTTTTGCCGCCAATTTCGCCGGTTTCCCTGCCGAAATGAATACTGTGATAAGTGCAAACACGGTTGCCCCAACAAAAATCCACGGATTCATAGATACTGCCGAATCACTGTTTCCCGCTATCGTATGTGATAAAAGCATTGGTACGATCGCCTTTCCTACAAAAAATCCAACGAAAAGTCCACACGGAATTCCAATGGCAGAAAGTAACAATGCCTGCCTTCGGATAATCTTTTTAATCTGCTTTCCAGTCGTTCCAATCGTCTTCAAAAGCCCGTAGAACCGTATATCTTTCATAACAGAAATCTGAAAAATGTTATAAATAATCAGATAGCCTGTCAAAACAATCAAAAATCCAACACCTGCAATCGCAGCAACTGTCATAGGGTCTCCCGAAGTACTCTCAGAAATATATGCCCAGTTTGCGTTGCTTGCAATATAGTTTTTTTCTCCCTCTTTCGTGGAGTATCCACTTTCCCTGGCTACCTTGTCCAGCTTCTCCTGTATCCCTTGGGAATTTTGAAAAACAATCTCCATTCGGATTGCGCCTACCGGAGAAGTATCCTGATCATAGGTGTACTGCAATTCCTCCTGATGTTCTGCCAGATATGCTTTGGATACAACAGTAAATCCCACATCAAGAGCCGGATCAGATCGGATCACTCCGGAAATGCGGAAGGTGCGCTCCACCGGCTCCTGCCCTTCCCGGATTTTCAGAAGCAGTGTAATCTGCTGCCCGGCTTTCGCTTTCATCCCAAGCAGCTTTAACGATGTTTCATCGACCAGTACTTCCTCCGCCCTCTCCGGCGCTTTTCCATCAATGATCTCAATGAAATGGTGTCCATAAAAGTTCTTCGGATAATACCATATTTCCATATGTCGCTTTAAAAATTCCGGATTCTCCACCGTATTCGCCACGAGTCTGTTATCCGCACTTTCTTTGACCAGGGGATGTCTGCTCAGCTTTTCATACTGCTCCTCCGTAATATTTTTGAATACTCCATGAGAATCACCACCTGCCTGACGCATGGTCTGCCGCTGAAAATTCTCTGCTGTTCCGATTCCCACTGTAAATAATGTGGTAAACAACATTGCAGTCAGTGCAATAGCGATAATGGCAATGACATTCCTTGTCCGGTTTGCCCGGAAACTTTTATACGAGATCTTATCAATAACCTTTTTGTTACGCACCTTACGCATAGAATTCACCGCCCTTTCTGCGCGCATTTCTTCCCTTGATCTTTCCATCCTCGATACGTACGATCCGGTCTGCCATCTGGGCAATCTCCTCGTTATGTGTGATCATCACAACTGTTTGTCCGAACCGGTCGCTTGTCACTTTGAGAAGACTTAACACATCCTGACTTGTAGCTGAGTCAAGATTTCCCGTTGGCTCGTCAGCGAGGATGATCGCAGGCTTACTGGCAAGCGCCCGGGCAATGGCTACCCTCTGCTGCTGTCCACCGGATAACTGTGACGGAAGATTATACCTTTTCTTATCCAGTCCCAGTACATGGATCACATCCTCTACAAAGTCTTCATCGACTTCATTTCCATCCAGCTCGATCGGAAGGACGATATTTTCATAGACGTTTAGCACCGGAACAAGGTTGTAGCTCTGAAATACAAATCCAATCTTTCTTCTTCGAAAAATTGTCAGTTCTTCTGGTTTCAGTGTAGAAATATTTCTTCCATCTACAATGACCTGCCCGGATGTCGGCACATCTAAACCTCCGAGCATATGAAGCAATGTTGACTTTCCACTTCCCGACGTTCCTACGATTGATACAAATTCTCCCTGCGCTACCGCCAGATCCACACCGTCCAATGCCTTCACAAGGGTATCTCCGCTTCCATAATATTTTTTCAACTCTTTTGCCTCTAAAATTGTCATACCAACAACTCCTTTCTATTCACACAGTTTCTTTTCATCCCTAACCATTTTTTGTTCTTTCTATATAAAAAAGACCTTATAGAATCAGAACCTGCCCCTCTTTTCGTCATGCGGTTCCTTTCTATAAAGTCATTTTATAAAATCATTCTTACGAGAATCTTTCCAAAATCTAACAGTTTTGACAGATTTACTCTTTCTGAAGAAATATTTTAAAAATACTTCCGTTTCCTTCTTTGGATTCTACTTTGATATAGCCACCCTCGCGCTGAACGATTTCCCTGGCCAGATACAGTCCGATCCCGATGCCCTCTTCCTGCTGCACTAGGTCTGACCGGTAAAACCGGCTGAAAATCTGTGCCCGCTCCTCTTCCCGGATTCCGATTCCCTGATCCTTGACCGCAATACAGAAATACATCTCATATGATATCCCTTCCACCTCTATCCGGCTTCCTTTCGGTGAATATTTTACTGCATTATCCAAAATATTATAGAGCGCTTCCTGCGTCCACTTCTGATCAAAGTTCGCTTTGCCTTCTATATCACCACAGATTTCTATCTGGATCTCCTTCTGCCTTGCCCTTGGCAGAATCTCCTCTGTCGCTTGACGCAAAAGGCTTCCTACCCGCTGTACCGATGGACAGATTTTGAAAACATCCGATTCCAGCCGCGACATTTTCACAAGTGCCATCGTGAGAAATTCCAGTTTTTTCGCATACGTTTCAATCTGTTCTGCCAGATATTTCTCCTGCTCCCCTTCGGTCTGCTCTTGCAAAAGTTCCGAATACAGCATGATATTTGCAAGTGGCGTCTTCATTTGATGAGAAATGTCCGAAATCATTGACTGAATATTTTCCCGCTCTGCTTTTGTCCGTTCCATCGACATACTGGACATCGTAAAATACTGTTTCCACTTTGATTCCAGCCGCGACAATTCTGTCTCATCATATGACTCCTCCGTAAATGTTCCGTTGATCGCTTTGGTCAGCATCTCATCCAGTCTTTGAAGTGTCCTTGTCATCCGAAAGATTCGCACACGTTTTCCCCCTTTCCCTTCTATCTTTTCTTTTTGTTTCTTCTGTCTTTTTATCTCTCCCACACATAACCAAGTCCGTATACCGTTTGGATCGGATTTTTCTTTCCCGTCTGTTCCAGCTTTTTTCGCAGCCTTCCGACAGTCACCGAAAGTGCATTCTCCTCTACATACTGCGCTCCGTCACTCCAGATTCGATCCACCAGTTGCTCTCTGGTCAATGTCTGCCCCTGATGCTCAATCAAAATCCGCAGAAGCTTCTGCTCTGTCTTACTCAGCGTAACTTCCTTGCCTTCTACTGTAAAATACATTTGTTCAAATACAAACCGATATCCGTCCTTTTCATAAGTAAGACCTTTGTCCTGTGCCATCCGTGCAAGCATCCGTTCCACCCGCGCCCGCAGGATCATCAGACTGAAGGGCTTCGTAATATAATCATCTGCCCCGAGAGAAAATCCGGTCACCTGATCGATTTCCAAATCATTTGCCGTCAGCATAATAACCGGAACTTCCGACTCTCTCCGGATCTCCTCAAGAAAGGTATATCCACTCCCATCCGGAAGATTGATATCCAGAATGATAAGAGATACTCTCTCCTCCTTCCAGATTCTTCTTGCTTCTTTAAGATTGTACGCTGAATAAAATCGATACTCCGGCGCATGCAGGGCAAGTGTGATCCCTTGGTTTAAGCCTCTGTCATCTTCCACAATTAAAATCTTCTTCTCTGCCATACCGGCTCCCTCCTTTTCCGATTTCTCCATGTTTTCTGCTTTTTTCTCATTCAATTCCTTTGGATGAAATGCACAAAACTTTTTCTCTGACCTCTATTATATCGAATTTCTCCTCGCAAAAACAAGTTTTTCTTATCACTCTTCTGCATTTGCTCAAGCAAATCGTTTTTATAATATTCATTATTTGCGAATAAAAATACATTTTATTCTCATCTATTAGCGCTAATTTTTAATGTCTATTAGCCTTGATTTTTAATAGGTTTTTTTCTTATTTTTTGTGAAATTTTTTCAAAAAAATTGTAAAAAAAACATTTTCATCTTCCATCAGTTGTGATACAGTAAAGAAGTTCAGTAAGATAACACTCATTAATTACAGAAGGAGATTTGTACAATGAAGAAAATTTATGAAGGAAAAACCAAAGATGTATTCAGCCTTGAGAACGGAAATGTAATGCTCAAATTCAAAGATGACTGTACTGGAAAAGACGGAGTTTTTGATCCGGGCGAAAATAGTGTTGGATTAACAATCGAAGGTATTGGCAAAGCAAATCTTGAAACATCTGTTCACTATTTTGAACTGTTAAAAGATGCAGGCATCAAGACACACTATGTAGGTGCTGATGTAGAAAATGCTACAATGGAAGTGCTCCCTGCGACAGTGTTTGGACACGGATTAGAAGTAATCTGTCGTTTAGTTGCAACAGGAAGTTTCATCCGCAGATATGGAGAATATATCGAAGACGGAACAGTTCTTGACGGTGGTTATGTAGAGTGTACATTCAAAAACGATGCTTTAGGTGATCCGCTTGTGACTGGAGAAGGTCTTGCAGCACTCGGAATCATGACACCGGAAATGTTCGAGAGCATGAAAGAGCAGACATTAAAGATCACAAAGATCGTTGCTGATGATTTAAAATCTATCGGACTCGACCTCTGGGATATCAAATTTGAGTTCGGTTACAACAACGACGAAGTAATCCTGATCGATGAGATTGCTTCCGGAAACATGCGTGTTTACAAAGACGGAAAGATTGTAGAGCCAGTAGAACTGACAAAACTGATCTTAAATAGATAATACTGAAAAGGAACTGCCTGCAGATTTGATCAAGACAATTGACCAAACACCTTCTGCAAAGCAGTTCCTTTTTTATCCATTCTTATTTTCAACGGGGCAGCCAAATACGGCTGCTCCTTCTCTTCCCTTATTCCTTAGACTGATACAATCCCCACAGATATAAAATCGGCAAAATGAAATCGATAATGGAAAATACCTGAAATCCTACCAACATTATAGACTGGATAAATGCAATCACAACGATCACAAGGTAGATGATCATGCCGATCAGACATACCTTAAAGGATTTTCCATTCAATCCAAAGATTCCGCATACAAGCATCAACAGGGAAGAAAATAATCCTTGAAGGATTACCCATCCATTGAGCATATCTTTTACCGCACTCATATCGACGCCATTTACCTCATCACCAACGAAGCTCTGAAGAAAAAAGTAGCTTCCCACTGTACTGATCGCCCCCATCACGGCAAGTACGATAAAGATAATTGATACGACTTTTAGTAATTTGTTTGGTTTAAACATCTATCTCTCCTCCTTTATTTTTATGATGATTTTATTCTATCACAAATTTTCTTTTCTGACAGAATATTTTATTATCTTTTCTCTTTTACAACTGTCGCAGTGCATCGATCGGACTCATCTTCGCCGCCTTTCTCGCCGGATAAATGCCAAAGACAATTCCAACCCCACACGAGAAACAGGTCGTCAAAACGATTGCTGTCGGAGACAGTCTCGCGGATAATCCACCAATCTCCAGTACCGAGATCAGTCCAGACAGCCCTGCCCCGATCAAAATTCCGATGACTCCACCAATTCCAGAAATGATCGCAGACTCACACAAAAACTGTACGATAATGGATGATGTCTTCGCTCCCAGCGCCTTTCGGATTCCAATCTCTCTTGTCCGCTCTGTCACTGATACAAGCATGATGTTCATGACACCAATTCCTCCGACAACAAGGGAAATTCCTGCTACAAATGCTACAAATGCTGTCACCATGTCAAGCACGCTTCCCATCGCTTCCGCCATGTTCATCTCCTGCTGTTTGACAAAGAGCTCCTCACCCTCTCCCAAATGTCTTGCAGACAATGTCTGAATAGCAGATTTTGTAGCTGCATTTGCCTGGTCTCCACCATTTAAATAGATTGTCAGGCTGGAAAAATCCTCTATCTGGCTTCCCCAATTTTCTGCTGCTGTATACGGCATCTCAAGAAATACCGGCATCTCCATACCGAACATCTTCATAGCTTCATCATTCGCCTTCATCAATTCCTCATCAGAATCCCGAACTCCAACTATCTGGATCGTCTGTAGTACACCTTCGATCGTCGCCTCTAACTCCATTCCGATGACATCCGGTGTCCCAAACAAATACAATGCACTTGCCTTGTCAATGACGCAGACAGAATCTGCATTGAGTACATTGTCTTCGGTAAAATAATTTCCTCGGATGATCGAAGTCTGCATTGGATTCTTCTCCTCATCCGGCATTGTCAGTGTCACTGACGCATCAAACTCTCCTTTTCTCGTCGTGACTGTCCCCATCGTTGCGCCGGAAGACACTACTCCGATTGCCTTATTTCCAAGATTATCCTTTACTGCCTTCAGATCGTCCCAGGTAATAATATTCGTGTAGCTTGTAGCATCTTTATTAACAATCACAGAGACACTTTTTGTCTCGTCGGTCGCCATCACATCTGCCTTTAATCCGCTTCCGATTGACACAATTGTGATCACAGAAGAAATTCCGATAATGATTCCGAGCATCGTGAGGAAAGAACGCCCTTTATTGGACTTGATACTGTACAATGCCATCTTAATGTATTCCAATAATTGTGCCATCGCGTACCTACCTTTCTATTTCTCCTCTGACTTCGCCACAGTTGTCGTTGTTACTTTCATCCCCTCTTCCACCGTTCCAAAAGTATCTGCAACAACTTTGTCTCCTTCTTTCAGACCTGACTTGATCTCCACCTTGCTGTTGGATGTGATTCCAAGTTCCACTGCCTTTTTCTTCACAACACCATTTTGTACTACATAGACAAAATCTCCTTCGGTCGAAGTATTTACATTTTCATTCGGAAGGTAAAGGACATCCTTTTCCTCTGCCACTGTCATTGTCAACTTTGCCGCAACTCCAATGTAGATATTCTCGTCTGGATTCTGAATCTTTACATTTGCACCGATCACCGGATTCCCTTTTGCATTTGGAACTGCAATCTTATCGATAGATTCTACAACTCCATCGTATTTATACTTTCCGATTTTTACAACCGCCTTGCTTCCAACTTCTACTTTGTCAAAATCACTTGCAGGAATTTCCAATTTTACATTGACATCCTGATTGCTCACAAGTGTAAATAACTCTCCTCCTGCGACAGCAGTACCGCCCTCCATCGTCTTTACATCAGAGATCACACCATCAAAATCTGCCTTGATCCCATCTCTTGCCTTTGCCATCAGTTCCTCAGAGCTGAGCACTGCCAGTTCTGCCAGATTCTCCGTGATTGTCATATTGTTGATCTGTCCCTGTGTGAGACTCGTATCCGGAATGCTTGCACTCGGTGTTTCTACAGAAATACTTGCACGAAGCTGCTCTGCCTGTGCCTGTAGTGCCTGTACTTCCTGCTGTATCTGCGCATATGCCTGCTGGCTTCCGGTCTGTATCTGGGCACTGACCTGGGCAATCTGGGCATCGAGCGCTGCGTTTGCTCCTTCTTTTTCAGAAATCTCTTTTGATTTCTCAGTAATCTCGGCCTCCAGTTGTGCCTTCTTTTCATCACTTACATTTCCTGCATTAATCTCTTCCCGATGGCTGTTGACTTCCCCATACAATACAGAAATCCGCTCCAAATTTGCAGCCTTCTGTGCATTCCATTCGTCCAACTGCGGCTGAAGAGTCTGGTTCGCAGTAATTTCATCTTGCACACTCTGCTCCAGCGATGCCATCTGCTGTGATTTCGCTGAAATCTGTGATTCTACACTGGCGACCTGCTGTTCTGCCTGTGCACGGGCTGCACCAGCTGCCGCCTGTGCATCGGCCGCTGCCTTCGCTGCCTCAGAAGCACTTCGATCTGCCTGCTCCCTTGCGCTTTGATTTGTATTGACTGCAGACTGAAGATCCATCTGTGCTTTCTGATTGTTCTTTTCCAGATCAGACGTATCAAATGCCACAAGGAGATCTCCTGCTTTCACCGCCTGACCGACCTTGGCACGAAGCTGGCTGACCGGCGCATTGACCGGGGAATAAAATACCTTTTTCTTCTCGCTGTCCACTGTTCCGGATACATTGTAGATTTCTTTCACATCTCCTCGTACCACTTCGACAACTTCCACAGTTCCTCCTGCCTTTTTCTCTTTTGAAGTAAATTGGGACGCAATCACTGCCACAACGACAATTCCCCCGATAACTGGAACGATCACCCAGTTCGGAAGCTTCTTCTTTTTCTTCCGGACATCTGTAGTTTCTTTGCTTCCTTCCTCTTCCTCCGACAGAACGATCATGTCTGTCTCTTCATAAATCTCTTTGTCTTTCTTTCTCACGACTATTCTCCTTGCTTCTCTTCGTTTAAATAATCCTGCTCAATTCTTCCATCTCTTATGTAGATTACTCGCTTTACCTGCTCCGCGATTTCATTATCATGCGTGATGATAATGACTGTTCTTCCTGATTTGTGAAGCCCTTCTAAAATCTGCATGATCTCTTTTGTAGATTTTGAATCCAGATTTCCGGTAGGTTCATCTGCCAGTATCACCGGAGGGCTTGCCGCGATCGCTCTCGCCACTGCGACACGTTGTTGCTGACCTCCTGACATCTCTGACGGTTTATGTGTCATCCGCTTCTCGAGACCTACTTTGATCAGTGCCTGCTTTGCCGCGGCTCTTCGCGTCTTTCTGTCAATTCCCCGGTAAATCAACGGCAGCTCCACATTGCCAATCGCATCTAGATTAGCAATCAGATTAAACCCCTGAAAGATAAATCCAATCTCCTGATTTCTCACATCGGACAGTTCATTGTCCGTCATTCTCGAAACATCCTTTCCATGCAAAAAGTAACTTCCCGAAGTCGGTGTATCCAGACAACCGATCATATTCATCAATGTGGATTTTCCAGAACCGGAATGACCAATGATCGCAACAAACTCTCCTTCATGGATCTCCAGGCTGACACCATCTAGCGCACGCACTTCGTTTTCACCCGGATTGTATATCTTATGCATATCTTTAATTGATATCAATGGTTCCACCTTGCCACCCCCATATTGCTATTCTGTGATATCTAAATGTACCTTTGTACTACTTAAATAATACAATTAGTATAGCACTTTTTTCCATAATTGCAATCATTTTTTTTAGAATTCCAAAATGCAAAAAGAGATGAAAGAATACATCTCTGTATTTCTTCCATCTCTTTGTATTGATTTGTCTTATGACTTTTAATTTTATGCTCTGAAATAATCCTGGATCTTATACTAACTCAAGGAGAACTTCCATTGCAGCATCACCTTTACGAAGACCAATCTTAACGATTCTTGTGTATCCACCTTTACGATCTTCGTATTTTGGTGCGATTTCGCTGAATAATTTTTCAACTAAATCTACTTCTTTTGTATTTTTCTTTCTTCCAGCAGCTTTTTCCGGAACTTCTGTCACTGGGTAGAGAACTTTTAACATTTCTCTTCTTGCATGAAGTCTTGAAGGCATATCTTTTTTGATTGTCTTTTCTACTTCATCGTAAACCGTAACTTTCTTTCCGTCTACAACTTCTTTCACTCTCTTGCCGTCTTTATCTTTACGTGCAACTTTTGCTTTTACAGTTACTTCTTCGTAATTGTCTTTTTCTTTTACTGCTAAAGCGATAAGACCTTCTGCAACTTTGCGGATTTCTTTTGCTTTTGCTTCTGTAGTAACGATCTTACCATTGTTCAGTAATGCTGTTACCTGGTTTCTGATCAAAGCTTTTCTCTGGCTGGATGTTCTGCCGAGTTTTCTATATTTTGCCATTTTTATGGTCCTCCATTAAATAAACATTTGGTTTTGCATCTTCGGGCTTATAAATCAAATGCTCCCGCCACGCTCTTCGGGCTTACTGACGGGATAATTTTCTTTATTCCTCTCCCTGATTTAACTCAAGGTTTAATTCTTTTAATTTTGCCAGCACTTCTTCCAGAGACTTACGTCCAAGGTTACGCACCTTCATCATGTCTTCCGGTGTCTTGTTTGTAAGTTCTTCTACTGTGTTGATGCCGGCTCTCTTCAGACAGTTGTATGAACGTACAGAAAGCTCTAATTCGTCAATGCTCATCTCCAGAACTTTCTCTTTCTCGTCATCCTCTTTTTCAATCATGACTTCAGCTGACTGAGCAACTTCAGAAAGGTCAATGAATAATTTCAGATGTTCACTGAGAACTTTTGCTGCAAGGCTGACTGCCTCATCCGGAAGCAGTGTTCCCTTTGTCCATACGTCTAATGTCAGTTTGTCATAATCTGTAACCTGTCCGACACGAGTATTCTGAACGGTCATATTGACACGTTCAACCGGTGTATAGATTGAATCGATCGGAATCACACCAATCGGCATATCCTCACTCTTGTTCTTGTCTGCGCTTACGTATCCTCTGCCTTTTGTAATGGTAAGTTCCATATACAATTTGCTGTCTTTACCGCCGCTCAATGTAGCGATAACCTGCTCCGGATTCATAATCTCAATATCAGAATCTGTCTGGATATCAGCACCTGTTACAATACCTTCTCCTTCAAACTCGATATATGCAGTCTTTACTTCGTCTGATTCTGATGTATTTTTGATTGCCAGGGACTTTAAGTTCATGATAATCTCTGTTACATCTTCTTTTACACCTGGGATGGAACTGAATTCGTGCAGAACTCCGTCAATCTTTACAGAACTGATGGCTGCTCCCGGAAGAGAAGAAAGCATGATTCTTCTCAGGGAGTTACCCAATGTGATTCCGTATCCTCTCTCCAGAGGTTCCACTACAAATTTTCCATATTTTTTATCTTCTGAAATTTCTGTAATTTCAATATTCGGCTTATTAAAATCAAACACTACACAGACCCTCCTTATGGGTTAATATATGTTGAGGGGGTACAATGTTAAATCTCCGGATTCTAAAACTTCTGCTACTCACTGAGAGATTATTTAGAATATAACTCGACGATTAACATCTCATCTACAGGAACATCGATTGCTTCTCTTGAAGGAAGCTCTTTTACTGTACCTTTCAGGTTCTCAGCATCAACTTCCAGCCAGTCAGGAATCATGTTTCCACCTGTTACTTCCAGAATATCTTTGTATCTCTGGCAGTCTTTGTGTTTTTCTTTGATTTCAATCACGTCACCAGCTTTTACAAGGTAAGATGGAATGTTTACCTGTTTTCCGTTTACTAAAACGTGTTTGTGGTCAACGATCTGTCTAGCTTCTTTTCTTGTTCTTGCGAATCCCATACGGAACATTACATTGTCCAGTCTGGATTCCAGAAGAATCATCAGGTTTTCACCTGTCATACCTTCCATCTGTTTTGCTTTTGCATAGTAGTTTCTGAAAGGTTTCTCTAATACACCATAGATGAATTTTGCTTTCTGTTTCTCACGTAACTGGAGACCGTACTCGCTCATTTTTCTATTAGCTCTTTTTAACTGTCTGTTAGATTTTTTGTTGATTCCTAAATAGATTGGGTCCATACCTAATGAACGGCATCTTTTAAGAACTGGAACTCTATTAACTGCCATGTTTATCCTCCTTAAAAATCAGCGGAACTGCAGTAATCCGCTATGCTCATTGCTCAAATTCTCTGTTAGCTCACCTGCAGCAAAAAACTGCCGCCAAGTCCGAAATTAGACTCTTCTGCGTTTTGGTGGGCGGCATCCGTTGTGTGGTACCGGTGTTACGTCTTTGATACTTACTACATCAATACCGCAAGCCTGTAATGCACGGATTGCAGCTTCTCTTCCTGATCCTGGACCCTTTACGAAAACATCAACTGTTTTCAGACCATGTACTAATGCTGCCTTTGCTGCTGTTTCAGCTGCCATCTGAGCTGCATATGGAGTAGATTTTCTTGAACCTCTAAATCCCAGACCGCCTGCACTTGCCCATGAAAGTGCATTTCCCTGTGTATCTGTTAATGTTACGATTGTATTATTAAAAGATGACTGGATATGTGCTTGTCCTCGTTCAACGTTTTTCTTGACACGTTTCTTTGTCACTTTTTTTGTAACTTTCTTAGCCATTTAAACTAACCTACTTTCTACGAATTCTTATTATTTCTTCTTATTTGCTACTGTTCTCTTAGGACCTTTTCTTGTTCTGGCATTTGTCTTTGTCTTCTGACCACGTACCGGAAGTCCTCTTCTGTGACGGATTCCTCTATAGCATCCGATTTCCTGTAATCTCTTGATGTTAAGAGCGATCTCTCTTCTAAGATCACCTTCTACTAACTGAGTTTCATCGATTACAGCACTGATTTTCTTTACTTCTTCGTCAGTTAAATCTCTGACACGAGTATCAGGATTTACTCCTGCCTCTTCTAAGATACGATTAGAGCTTACTCTACCAATTCCGTAGATGTAAGTTAATCCGATTTCTACACGTTTGTCTCTTGGTAAGTCTACACCAGCAATACGAGCCATGTGATTTTCCTCCATTTTGAATCTTGGTCAGCAAGAAGTATGCATAGCCCCTGGGTTACAGGTCTGAAATGTAGTATACACCCTCTTCTGCCGTAGTTTATATTGTCTCAAATTGGGACGCCGGGATCTTCATCCTTCTTCACTGCGTCCAGCCACAGTTTCCCGTGACCTTTCTGGCCGGAGCCAGTATTATAAGCAATATACAATCGGTATGTTCTTGTATATTTTAATAACACCACACACCCTGGTGTGTCATGTTACAGCCGCCTAAATAAATCTTTGTGCTTTACGCACAAATTCGACAACGACGCTTATTATCCTTGTCTTTGTTTGTGTTTCGGATTTTCACAGATTACTCTGATGCTTCCTTTTCTTTTAATGATTTTGCATTTTTCGCAAATTGGTTTAACTGATGATCTAACCTTCACGTCAAATCCTCCTTTCATCCACTGCTCTGCCTATATTTACCCACTATTCTGCAAAATAATCACAAAACAGTTCGCCTAATATTATAGCATTATAATTTTAATAAAGTCAATAGTTTTTTACTTATCTCTCCAAATAATTCTACCTTTTGACAAATCATACGGTGATAACTCTAAGGTTACTTTATCTCCCGGAAGAATTTTGATAAAATTCATACGCAGCTTTCCGCTGATATGTGCAAGTACCTGATGTCCATTTTCTAATTCTACCTGAAACATCGCATTTGGTAACTTCTCTACTACTGTTCCTTCAATTTCAATCACGTCAGCTTTTGACATTTTTTACACCCTCCTAATGATTCACGTTCTTTTCCTTATATAATTTCAGTATCCGTTTTACTGCCACATCGTCTGCGGCCTGTATCTCGTATCGTTCTGTAATGATCTGTACATGCTTCCTTTTCTTCTTTTTAGGTTTGTCACATGTACGATTCTCTCCATTTACAAGATACACATCGTTTTCATCCATATCTTTGATGATATAAATCTGCCCTTTGTCATGCCCGGCTTTTGATCTTGCGAGCATTCCTGTTTCTAATTCCTTCATATTCTGTCCTCTTACTTCAATAAGGTTAAAAGTACCGGTTCGTCTTTTGTGATCAACACCGTATTTTCGTAATGTGCAGATAAGGAACCATCTCTTGTCACGACTGTCCAGTCATCATCCAGCCAGTCGACCTCATGCGTACCGATGTTGATCATCGGTTCGATCGCCAGTGTCATTCCAGCGCGCAGTTTCGGTCCTCTTCTTCCCTGTGCAAAGTTTGGTATCTCAGGTGATTCGTGCAGGTGAGTACCGATTCCATGTCCGCATAATTCTCTTACGACACCATATCCTCTCTCCTCCGCATATCTTCCGATTGCTGCTGAAATTTCAAATAAATGCATTCCCTCTCGGGCAAATTTGATTCCTTCAAAGAAAGATTCTCTTGTCACCTTGATCAGATCAGCTGCTTCCTTGCTGATTTCGCCGACCGCATGTGTCCTTGCAGCATCCGAATGATATCCTTTGTAGATCACTCCTGCATCGAGACTGACAATATCTCCTTCTTTTATGATCCTGTTCTTCGACGGAATCCCATGTACCACTTCGTCATTGACTGATACACAGATGGACGCCGGATATCCATTATAATTGAGAAATGACGGAATGCATCCATAACTTCTGATCACTTCCTCACCGATCTTATCAATGTCAAGTGTCGTCATCCCCGGGTGCAATGCCTTCTCAAGTTCCTCATGTACGGCTGCGAGAATCCTTCCCGCCTCTGTCATCAGTTCGATTTCTCTTGCCGATTTCATTGTAATTGGCATATGCTTACGCTCCTAAAATCTCAACGATCGCCGCAAATACAGCTTCCATATCCACTGTTCCGTCGACCTCTTTTAATACATGCTTCTCTGTGTAGTATTGGATCAAAGGCTGTGTCTGCTCATGGTAAACACCAAGACGCTTTAAAACTGTCTCTGGCTGATCGTCCTCTCTTAAGATCAAGTCTGCACCACAGACATCACATACATTCTCCACCTTTGTCGGTGCATATTCTACATGATAAGTGGCACCACAGCCTACACATGCTCTTCTTCCTGACATTCGATTTACAATGTTTTCATCTGGTACTTCTACATTGATCGCATAGTCCACTTTCTGTCCAAGTGCTTCCAATGCACGGTCAAGCGCTTCTGCCTGCGGAATTGTTCTCGGGAATCCATCAAGTACATATCCATTTTTACAGTCTTCCTGATTCACTCGATCCACAACCAGATTTACTACAAGCTCATCCGGAACAAGAAGTCCCTGATCCATATATGTCTTTGCCTGTTTTCCCAGTTCTGTCCCGTTTTTAATATTCGCTCTGAAAATATCTCCTGTGGAAATATGTGGAATCTGATATTTTGCAGCAATTTTTTTTGCCTGTGTTCCTTTGCCTGCCCCCGGCGCACCTAGCATAATAATTTTCATGGCATTTTCCTCCAAACGCGACGATATGTCCGTATAGTATTTTAGTGTTCTGAAAAAATTCAGAACACTAATTGATTACTTATTTAAAAAACCTTTATAATTTCGTACAAGCAGCTGGGATTCAATCTGTTTGATCGTCTCCAGTACAACACCTACGATAATGATCAGAGATGTTCCGCCGAAGGAAACATTTGCTCCGAGCCAGCCATTGAATACGAAAGGAATTACCTGTACAATGATCAGTCCTACTGCTCCGATAAAGATGATATAATTCAGGATCTTTGTCAGATAGTCTGCTGTCGGTTTTCCCGGACGGATACCCGGAATGAACCCACCGCTCTTTTTCATATTGTTTGCAATCTCTAACGGATTAAATGTAATAGATGTATAGAAATATGCAAAGAAAACAGTCAGGACAATATATAAGATCAGTCCCCAGGAATATTTTAATTGCTCTGGATTACACCAGTTATTAGAACTTAATCCTTTCAGAATCTCACTTCCGATTCCCTTTCCGTTTCCCTTTCCTAAGAAAGAAGCGATCACGACCGGGAATTGCATCAGAGAAGATGCAAAAATAACAGGAACAACACCTGCTGTATTTACTTTCAATGGGATAAATGAAGACTGTCCTCCTACACTTCTTCTTCCCTGGATTCTCTGAGAATACTGAACAGCGATCTTTCTCTGTCCATCTTGAAGAATAATAACAAAGACAACTACTACAAGTATAATTGCAAGTATAATAACAGCTGCGAGTCCTGCGGAAGCAAGGCTCTTGCCTTTCATGAACTGATTATACAGTGTCACAAAGTCATCTGGTACTCTTGAAATGATATTGATCAGAAGTACGATGGAAATACCATTTCCCACACCCTTCTCATTAATCCGCTCACCGATCCACATAAGGAATGCAGAACCGGCTGTGAGTGTCACTACTACTACTGCAGCATTTACAAAATTAAAATCAACAAGAAGTCCCTGACGTCCAAATCCAACAGCCATTGCTGTAGATTCAATCAGTGCAAGAGCCACTGTCACATAACGAGTAATCGCTGCAATCTTCTTTCTTCCATCTTCTCCATCCTTCTGCATTTCCTCCAATTTTGGAATTGCAATTGTGAGAAGCTGCATAATGATAGAAGATGTAATGTATGGAGTGATGCTCAGTGCGAATACTGACATCTGTGTGAAAGAACCGCCAGTGAAAGCGTTAAAAAAGTTAAACGCTTCCCCTGTCTGACTTTCAAAAAAATTCTGAATATAAGTTGGATCAACACCCGGTGTCGGCAATTGTGAACCTATTCGAATCACAACAAGCATCATAAATGTATAGAAAATCTTTTTTCTAATATCTGCCACTTGAAATGCTTTCCGAAATGTTTTTAGCATTAGATCACCTCTGCTTTTCCACCGAGAGCCTCAATTTTAGCTGCAGCGCTTGCGCTGAAAGCGTTTGCCTGAACAGTAAGTTTCTTTGTAAGTTCACCGTTTCCAAGAATCTTAACACCATCTCTAGGATTTTTAACGATTCCTGCTTCGATTAATGTCTCAACTGAAACAACTGAATCATTTTCAAATACTTCTAATGCGCTCAGATTAATACCAACGATTTCTTTAGAGTTTCTGCATGTGAAACCTCTCTTTGGTATTCTTCTGTATAATGGCATCTGTCCACCTTCAAAACCTGGTCTTGTAGCGCCTGAACGTGCTTTCTGACCTTTATGTCCTTTACCAGCAGTTTTGCCATTTCCTGACCCATGTCCGCGGCCTCTTCTGAAATTATCACTATGTTTTGACCCATCAGCAGGTCTTAAGCTTGATAAGTTCATCGTGACACCTCCTTGTCTATAATTATGCTTCTTCTACTTTCACTAAATGTCTAACTTGCTGAACCATTCCTCTTGTTGCAGCGTTGTCCGGTAATTCAACTGTTTTGTTCAGTTTCTTTAAACCTAAAGCTTCCACTGTCTTTTTGTGTTTTGGAACAGCACCGATTGTAGATTTTACTAATGTAACTTTTAAATTTGCCATGTTCAATCTCCTCCTTAGCCTAAAATCTCTTCAACAGATTTTCCGCGAAGTTTAGCTACTTCTTCTGGAGTTTTAATCTGACTTAATCCCTCGATCGTAGCAAGTACTACGTTCTGTTTGTTGTTAGATCCTAAAGATTTTGTACGGATATTTTTGATACCTGCAAGCTCGATAACCGCACGTGCCGGACCTCCGGCGATAACTCCAGTACCGTCTGGAGCTTTTTTAAGTAATACAGAAGCACTTCCGAATTTACCAATTAAATCGTGTGTAATACTTCCATTCTCATCTAATGAAACAGAAATAAGTTTTTTTGCTGCATCCTCTTTTCCTTTGCGGATTGCTTCCGGAATTTCAGCTGCTTTTCCTAAACCTGCACCAACATGGCCGTTTCCGTCGCCAACAACTACTAAAGCTGTGAATCTCATGTTACGACCACCCTTAACAACTTTGGTAACACGTTTGATTGATACTACTTTTTCGGTAAGTTCTAACTGATTAGCATCAATACGTTCCTGTTTCATGTGTCCGTCCTCCTTCTAGAAATTCAAACCAGCTTCTCTTGCTGCGTCTGCTAATGCTTTGATTTTTCCGTGATAGATAAATCCTCCTCTGTCAAATACAACAGAAGTGATACCTTTCTCGATTGCTTTCTTTGCAATTACTGTTCCAAGGTATGCTGCTGCTTCAACGTTGTTGGTTTTTTCCAGTTCTGCTTTCACATCTTTCTGAAGAGTGGAAGCGGAAACCAGAGTGTTTCCAACTGTATCGTCAATAATCTGAGCATACATATGATTATTACTTCTAAACACAGCGAGACGCGGTCTTTCAGCTGTACCACTGAAACGGTTACGCAGTTTTCTATGTTTATTTACACGAACTTCGCTTCTTGATTTCTTACTAACCATTTGTTCACACTCTCCTTACTTATTTTTTACCAGTTTTACCAACTTTACGTCTGATAACTTCATCAGCATATTTGATTCCCTTGCCCTTATAAGGTTCCGGTCTTCTCTTATCTCTGATTTCAGCTGCGTACTGGCCAACTTTTTCTTTACTGATTCCCTTAACGATGATTTTGTTCTGTCCGTCAAGAACAGTTTCGATTCCTTCCGGATCTTCCATCTCAACCGGGTGAGAGTATCCCAAATTCAATGTTAATTTGTTTCCAGATTTGGAAGCTCTGTAACCTACACCGTTTACTTCAAGAACTTTTTCATATCCTTCAGTAACACCGATTACCATGTTGTTGATCAGTGTTCTTGTAAGACCATGAAGAGATTTCATCTTCTTGAGATCGTTCGGTCTTGTTACGATAACTTCTTCGCCTTCTTTTTTGATTTCCATTTCAACTGGAAGTTCTCTTACGAGAGTTCCCTTAGGACCTGTTACAGTCACTACATTGTTCTCTGCGATTTCAACAGTTACGCCTGCCGGGATCGCTACTGGATGTCTTCCGATACGTGACATACCCTTTACCTCCTACACTTACATTTTCGGAACAGCACCTTTTGGCTGCTCTGTTTTCAGTTGCAATTTATTGAGTATCGAATGAAATCACAGAAACATGATTCCATTCGTTTTCTCCATTTTATCTGGTTATTACCATACGAAGCAAAGAACTTCTCCGCCTACGCCGAGCTTTCTTGCTTCTTTGTCTGTAATCACACCCTGGTTTGTAGAGATGATTGCAGTTCCAAGTCCTCCAAGTACTCTCGGAAGTTCGTCTTTACCAGCGTAAACACGAAGACCTGGTTTAGAAATCTTTTTGATTCCAGAAATAACTTTTTCGTTCTTATCTGCACCATATTTTAATGTGATGCGGATTGTCTTGAAGTTACCATCTTCGATTACGTCATATTTTGCAATGTATCCTTCGTTGAAAAGGATTTCTGCGATAGCAAGTTTCATTTTAGATGCCGGAACATCTACTGTATCATGTTTTGCAGTGTTTGCATTACGGATTCTTGTAAGCATATCTGCGATTGGATCACTCATAGTCATTTGAAGTTGCCTCCTATTTTTTCATTCTTCATTTACTTGTTACATCCTTCAGATGCAGCCGGAAAATCCGACCGCTTCTACTACGGATATCCTGTTTGCTCTTTCTATTTTGTGGCTTACCAGGAAGCTTTCTTAACTCCCGGGATCTGTCCTTTGTATGCTAATTCACGGAAACATACTCTGCAGATTCCGTATTTTCTTAAATATGCATGTGGACGACCACAGATTCTACAACGATTGTACTCTCTAGTAGAGAATTTTTGTTTACGTTGTTGTTTAATTTTCATAGATGTTTTTGCCATGAAATATTTCCTCCCTACTATTTTGTAAATGGCATATTGAATAATTTCAATAATTCGCGAGCTTCTTCGTCAGTCTTAGCTGTTGTAACAAAGATAACGTCCATACCTCTTACTTTATCTACTTTATCGTATTCGATTTCCGGGAAGATTAATTGTTCTTTGATACCAAGAGCATAGTTACCTCTTCCATCAAATGCGTTCGGATTTACTCCTCTGAAGTCACGTACACGAGGTAATGCTAAGTTGATCAGACGATCTGCAAACTCATACATTTTTTCTCCTCTTAAAGTAACTTTACATCCGATAGCCATTCCTTCTCTTAATTTGAAGTTCGCTACAGATTTTTTTGCTTTTGTGAGAACTGCTTTCTGTCCTGAGATTTTCTCAAGATCAACTACTGCTGATTCTAACACTTTCGCATTGTCTTTTGCTTCGCCAACACCCATGTTGATAACGATCTTATCAAGTTTTGGCACTTCCATAATATTTTTGTATCCAAATTTCTTAATCATAGCATCTACGATTTCGTTTTGGTATTGTTCTTTCAGTCTACTCAAAGTTCTGGTCCTCCTTTCCCGAATTAGTTCTTCTTATCAACGATCACTTCGCCTGTTGATTTTGCTACACGCACTTTTTTGTCTCCGTCCATCTTGAACCCGATTCTTGTAGGTTTTCCGTTGTGGACATACATTACGTTAGAAATATCAATAGGACCTTCTTGGTGAACGATACCGCCATTCTGATTAGCAGCACTTGGTTTTGTGTGCTTTGTCAGCATATTGATACCTTCAACTAATACTGTTCCGTCTTTTTTGTTGACAGCAATTACTTTGCCTTCTTTATCTTTATCTTTTCCAGCGATCACTTTTACAGTATCACCTTTTTTGATTTTCATAGTTGACATTCCGGTACCTCCTTATAATACTTCTGGAGCTAATGAAACAATTTTCATAAACTGTTTCTCACGAAGCTCTCTCGCTACTGGTCCAAAAATACGAGTTCCTCTTGGGTTTTTGTCATCTTTAATAATTACAGCAGCATTTTCATCAAATCTGATATAAGAACCGTCTTTACGACGAGCACCTTTTACTGTACGTACAACTACGGCTTTCACTACATCGCCTTTTTTAACAACACCACCTGGTGTTGCATCTTTAACGCTGGCAACGATCACATCACCAATGCTGGCATATCTTCTAGTAGAACCACCTAACACGCGGATGCAGAGTAATTCTTTAGCACCTGTGTTGTCTGCTACTTTAAGTCTACTTTCCTGTTGTA
>OLQE01000751.1_pt1 | contig 22434 bp, 20 predicted proteins | sample 1643161 | NCBI WGS metagenome assembly OLQE01 (sample SAMEA3136650, study PRJEB25190) | human gut metagenome | reverse complement strand
TTTATGAAGTTAGCAGGATAATTTTGTGCAATTTTTCAAATTTGCTCATTTATAGCTATAAATTCAAATTGTATCTCTTTAGTTTCCATATATTTTCTAACCTTCATTTTTTACATGTTCATATTCGCCTTTGCAATCATCTGTCGATACTGTTCTCTCACACTTTCCGGTCCGAGTATCTGTACCTTTCCATTAAATCCAAATACCCAGCCGAAGAATGTCTGACTAGCTGATACTTCAGTCTGTATCCGGAAAGAGGTCATATCATATGCAAGTGTTGTGACATCTTCTCCAAATCGATCAACCATTGTTTTCATCAAACTATTATCACACCGCAGATCCACAAGAACTTTTTCCCCGGAAAACATAAAAAATACTTCTTTAGTAAAATTTTCCATGTCGAAATCTTCTGGCATTGGAATTATATCCTTATCCAACATCTCTGGTGTTCCAGCAATTCGATCTACTCTGAAACAAATTACTTTATTTTTCTTTTCAGAATATCCAATAACATAATAGTAATCCCCATTCCAAAGGAGTTTATACGGACTGAGTTTATATACTTCGCCTTTATTTTTCAGAACTTTCTTCTTGAGTCCTGTATAATCATAATACTGGAAGGAAATCTGTTTGCCTGCGTTGATTGCATCATTGATCACATCAGTAATATAGTAAATCTGTTCATTATCCGGCTTGATTCGATTAACCACATAATTATTTCGTTTAAGTTTTGCTGCAAAACCGGGACTTGTCAATGTATGTATTTTTTCAATCAGAGCATCGCTTTTCTTATTTGTAATGAACCTAGAAGATTCTACTGCATCGATCAGCAGCTTTAATTCCGGCAATTCAAATTTCCGACTCGCCACAAAATATTTGCTCTGTGTAGAATGAATAATTACAATATCTATACCAAGATCTTGAAGTGCTGCAATATCTTTTGTGATTGTTGTCCTGTGTGCAGATATTCCATATTCATCATTCAATATATTGATCAACTGCGTTGTGGAAAGAGGATTTTCTTCATCGGTTCGTTCTTCTAGTATTTTCTTTAAGTATAATATTCTTGGCTTTGTCTCCATTATTGGTTCACTCCAAACTCACATATGCATACGTTTTTTCAAATAACTTATTCAGCTCTGGTTTCCGCTAGGTATATTCCCCAATCCTTTAAAACATCTGGGAGATCATACACTGATTTTCCATTGTAATCATATCGTTCAGCCTGTCCAGGCGTGTCATCAGAAAATGTGTCCCATGCAGTAACTAATTGACTTACTCTGTTAATTTCATGTGCTTCAAAAAAATCATTGTATTTTGAAAGAATCCGGCTATATATGGTTACCACATTATATTTATCAAGCATTATTTCATCTCCACTTTCGTGACATCCAAATCCAAACCGGTTCATTCCATCATTGACAAGCAGTTCCCCATATTTCTCTAATAACACAAGACATTCTTCTTGCGTACATCCGTCTATATAATAGACATCTTTATGCGTTTCTTCTACTACTCCTGGAGCAATCAATGCTTCTCTGTCACATGTAACTGGTAATTCCAAAATAAAAAACAGTGGTTCATCGTGCATAGCAATAAAATGTTGAAATACATCTACTACTTTTTCTACACCAACATTTGCCATTATTGACACTTCATTTGAAACTTCATATGCTTCACTTAATTTTTCTGGTTCGTATATTTTGTATCCCTTACCTAAGTTTAACATTTGCATTCTCCTTGCACTCAGATTTTGAATTCAATTTATAATCTATCCATATATCATTGAATTATAAGGATACGCCAATAGCATCAAAAATTCTTTTTGCATTTTCTTCATCATACTCATAATAGGCAGCACCCGTATTACCGCTTGAAAAAAACACAGTATAACCATTTTTACTTTTAGCAATTCTGCAAATCAAATCCGTGTTTATTATAGTATCCTCTTTTCCTTTTACATTTCTTACCTTTAAAAATGCCATATTTTCTAATCCTTTCTTAGGAAAACTCTATCTGTAACTGTGCGAAAGTGCTTCTTCAACAGCATCAAAAATTTCTATTTTAAATTCCTTCTTTTTTACATTCAATGCACGGAGCATTTTCTTGTTACTTTTAAAAGTTTTGTATAATAGTTTCTTATCTTTATCATCTATATCTATTTTATAAAGGAAATTGGCAAACGATATAATCATTGATTTAAAATCATCACACAATTCCTTTTCTGCCTTTCTACCTTTCCATGAAATAAATTTTTCAAATTCATCCTCTCCATATTTAGGTTTTAATCCAATTATAGGATTAACCAGTAATTGTGTTGAAGATAACATGAGATTAACATATGATCCCAATTCATATTGTTGTGCTTCTGTCATGGCATCATAATCTGTACCGTAACTTTTTACCTTTATAACAGCATCTTTTAACAATTTGCTTTCTTCATCAATTCTAACAATTCTTTCATTCAATTCAACAATTGCAAGTTTGTATGAATTAACATCTCGCTTGCTAATAAGTGTAAAAATATCTTCAATCCTTTTTTTCTTACTTGATGATTTCCAAAACATAACGCCACTTGCTGCAAGTGCAACACATGCGATTGCCCAACCAACTGGTCCCGCAAGTGCCAGGAATGCTTCTCCTGCTGCCATTCCGCCTCCGCCTGCCGCAAGTGCACCACCACCCAGCCATGCTAATGCTGCATTCGTTGCTGCAACGCCACTTAATGATGAAATTGCGGTTCCTGTCGAAGCGACTCCAAAAGTAGTTGCAATTCCCATAGCTGCTGTAGGTCCCAATGCAGCAACAGCAACACCTGCACTTACTCCTGCTGCTCCTGCCCCTGCATTTTTTACTGTAGCAATTCTGTAGTCACTCTCAATTTTCTCGGCTTGTTGCTTCCAATTTAATCTAATTTTCTTTAATTTTTCGCATTCTACTTTCTTGTCACTCGGTATATTACGAATTTCATCAAATAATTTCTGAATATCATTTAATACAATGCATAGATGATTAGAATGTTTTCCCAGTTCTTCAATTTTTTGGTTCGTTTCATTGATTGCTGCCTGCGCTTCATCTTGTGCCAGATTTAACCTAGATTTTTTCTTTTTCATCTCAATGTTCCCCTCGAAAATAAGTATCTATAGCCAACTTTGAATTAAGTCTTTCTTTTTCCGGTACATTTCGTAATTTTGCCAATTCAACAGACTTATTAAATGCTTCTTTATATAAATCACTGGATTGGAAATCACTAACAAATGTCAACAGCACTTTATCATCATATACCTTAGATAAAATTTTCAATCCTTCAATGTAATCATCCACAATCAACTTTTCTCTTTTCAGAAATACAACTTCTTTTTTTGCTTTACTTCTCTGTATTCCTCGTTCAGCTTCTCCATATAGAGATATTGTGAAGCGACCAACACCAATAATATTTAATCGCATAAAAAATTCGACAACATTGAAAGAACTTGCTCCTTTTTCAAACCCCTTAATTGTTGCATCAACAATATCAGTTAAACAAAATGTTCCATGTGCAACTGTCAACATACATTTTACCGTTGCATTTGAAAATGGTTCACAAGATTTCCATAGCTCGCCCCAACATCGATCTTCTGACGGTACCGTTATATAATATTTTATCAAACGTCTTATGGAATATAACATCCTAACAACCATTTCATTTATAAAGACAGGTATCGTTTGAGTCGTTTGAAACCTTACATCATATCCTTTTTCAAATAATTTCAAAGCAAGCTCATTTACAGATTTATCAAACTCATTCACAGGAATATTTAATTTTCTCTTGATTGCAATTACATCATTACTCCATGCCCATATCGGAGAAGGCAATCCCATTCCTCTGCCTTTACTGCTTGAAGAACCCGATACATCTGAAATCAAATGTCCAATCCAGTTCACAATGCCACAAAACAATTTACTTGGTATATTCTTTCCTTGTAGCTCGAATTTCCCATCTGAATTGTTTAACGAAATTAGTTCTCCATTCGATACAAAATCTGAAGTATTCGTAAATTGGTCAAGGATTGAAAAAAACAAGCCTAAAAGTGTCGGATTATGCCCCAGTGATTTAAAATGATGATTTGTTGGAGTGAGGTTAATCAACTCACGAAATATTCCTCCACCAACACTTTGGTCATATGGAACTTTGAATTTTTTCTCAAGGTATTTTATTGCTGAAGGCAACGACTCATTATCTCCACCATATCCGCAAACCTTTGCAAAATCCATCGTTCTATTTGCGAACCCTTTATCAGTCATATCTCCTAACGGAGATTCTCCCGGTTTTCCCACGAGAAACACATCCAATATTCCACATAGTGCACCTGAACTTACCGACAATATATAATCCACTCTATCACATTCCGGAGTTAATTGCTTTACCGTCTCTGTTGTTTCATTCAGTCTATCTTCTAATTCCCTTAATTCTTCATCTGCATCTCTAATTGCAGCAGATAATGTAGTTGGAAATATGTATTTGTCATTTTCTATATTCAGTTCAAACAAAAGAGCTTTTTTATCTTTCAACCCTGTTCTCCGTACCTTTCCTAATGGATTACATTTCATTTTTCAATATGTATTATTTATTTTAATAAATTATTCTGTTGTAAGTAGTTAATAAAACAATCAATCATATTTTTATATCGGTCAATAATATCTTTTTCAGTAAAATCAGCAGATGTAGCAGTCATATCAAGTAACTCAATGACACCCGTTCCTTCTTTTACCTGCCCTTTACTATTGGTAAATCCCTGATAATATTTTTTCTTATCTGCAAAACGATAATCCGATGCTCGGATGTTGATTCTCTTTTCAAGCAATGCTTTATTTCCCAATGATTCTACATTCTGGGCATCACTTAAAGAATTCTCTTTTTCATTTCTGTTTCTGGCATAAATATGTTCGATTTCAAAAGTAATTTCTAGTGAAAGAAGTGGCTGTTTATCATTTTGATAAGCCCACCACGCTATCATTGCCTTCGTAATCGGACGTCCATTGCTAAAACTGAAATTATCAAACATGCTTCTTATGGTATCTGCATCAAATTTATACTTTGCAAATTCAACCGGCTTATCATTTACAATATTTACCATTTCCGCATACACTGGGGTTCTAAGTGCATTTACTCCTGGATTCGTGATTGCATATGTCCATATAAATCCAGTTATCTTTTTCAAAAATGTGAAGAATTTCTCATCATCAAGCAATCCATTTTCATCTCTATTCTGCATAAAATATACAGATACGAAATAGGTCCACATTCCATTTGGAGCATAGTTCAATACGAAGAACTGCTTCAAAACTCTATTTGAAAATCTATCAGTATCCTGATTAGAAACATCTTCCCAAAATTCAGCCAACACCGTCAGTTCCGTCAATGTATTTTCATCTTTCAAAAGCGCATAGGAATTCTTCTCATAAAATTTTCTTAACGCTTCTGTCGTTGAAGATACAATTCCCATTTTTGCACGAACATAGTACATATATCTTGTAAAAAGCTCATCCATAGATGTTCCTGAAATAGGATGGAATATTCTTTCGCAAAGTTCTTCAAGTTTCTTCCATCTCGTGATAAATTCTTCTTTTTTACCTAAATTGGAAAAATGCTTATAAAACTGTGCCTTAAAAATATCAGCATCTGATAATGGTTTTCCTCTGTCATTCAATGTTGAAAAGATACGTAATGCTGTATCCTGTGACTCTGCTTCAATCGGAAGTAAAATACAGTTGTTCATAATACGTGTTGGTAAATATGCAAAATATGTAGGATATTTCGACAAGAAGTCATCAATATTATCCTGAAAAAACCTAAAATTAGCTGCATATCTGCTTTTCATTTCTTTACTAACTGTTCCGGTTCTCAGGATTTCAAGAAATTCATCTTTATCATTATCGGTAGCAACTTCCGAGTCAATCTTGAGTTGAGTCATATCCGGTTCGCCAAACTCATCCGTTTTCCATAAACATTTTTCAATATTTTGCTTTGTGGATACAGAAGCTTTGTCCTGCATATGACCAAACTTAGAATAAAATGCTCTCAAAAGTAACATAAGAGTTGTCAATCTCTGCTGACCATCAATAACCTCCAATTTTTCTTCATTTCTAAAAGTGACAATCGGACCTAGAAAATATTCACTGTTACTGTCAAATTCAGTTTTCCCTTCATCTGGAATAGCAAAAGAGAAAATATCATCCCAAAGAGTTCTGCATTCAGCTTCGCCCCACGCATATGGTCTTTGGTAATCCGGTATTAAAAAATCCGATTTTTTACTTTGAAATAAATCCTTTATTGTCTTTTGGTCAACGTTTAATTTTGACATAACCCTATTCCTCTCTTTTTTTACATCAATCTGTATCTTTCATTCCAACAACTCAAATTTACTACTCATCATAAAATATTCGTTCTGCATATAACGAGTCGCAATATCTATTCTACTGAAATACCTCCATGTATTTTGTAACTGTTGCTATGATATTCCTAGTTTTATATCCCGTACACTTTTCTTTATATTTCCATTAGATTATCTGTCCAAAGCTCACATTGTGTCATAACAGTCTGTACTGCATCTTCCATACCTTCTGGTGGATACTTATGTTTCTTTAAGAGCTTTTTAATAAGCATACGCATTTTTGCCCTCGCAGACTCACGCTTTTGCCAATCAATTGTTTTGTTTTTACGAAGAGTATCTGCAAGTTCTTTTGTAATAGCAATTAATTCATCATTTTCGTAAAAATCCTTAATTGCCTGTGGCTTAGTCAGTGCATCATAAAATGCAAGTTCATCAGCCGTAAGCCCGAGTTGATCTCCCCCTTTTTGAGCCGACGAAATCTGCTTTGCCAAATTCAACATTTCTTCTATTACTTCCTCATTAGTCAACATGCCATTAAGATAAGCATTGAGAGAACGTTGCATTATCTCACTAAACTTCTCAGACCTAACCACATTCGTTCTACGATAAACAGAAACTTGTTCTGCTATTAGCTTCTTTAAGAGTTCGACGGCAAGATTTTTTTCTTTCATATTAGCAACTTCTTCGAGAAATTTCGAATCAAAAATCGAAAATTCTTCTTTAATATCCGAGAATAGGTTGATAACGCCATCACTCTTGATACTCTGTTTCAAAAGTTCGTTAATTCTTGCATTCATTTCAGGAAGAGATATTTTTTTACCAACTCCTGTAGTTGCAAGTCGTAAAACAAGTACTCGAACAGCCTCAAAAAATGCTGCTTCAATTCTATCATCTTCGTCAATCATAGAGGAACACAGAGACAATGCCTGATGAAGCATAAGAGCTTCTTTTACAAATGAATCCTTATCATCAATTTTTTCTCTGTCCATAATAAAGTTGACAGCACCACTGATAGTCTTAGACCTTTCAAGATCTGTTCCGCTTTGAAACTTAGAATAATCAAATCCATGAAACTTATCACGACAAACAGATAGTTTTTCTTGAAATTTCGGAAATGCAACCTTGGCAACATCAGTATCTCCATAGTTCTTTTTATCACGTGCTGTGTAGTCATTCATTGCTTTTTTAAGTGCAGTTGCTATGCCAACATAATCAACGATAAGACCACCTTCTTTATCACGGAACACACGATTTACACGAGCAATAGCCTGCATAAGATTGTGTCCTGACATTGGCTTGTAAACATACATTGTAGCAAGCGATGGTACATCAAAGCCAGTCAACCACATATCCACAACGATAGCAATTTTAAGTGAACTGTTATTATCTTTAAATTTCTTAGCAAGCTCGTCTTTGTGATGTTTGTTACCGATTATTTCTCGCCATTCTTCCGGATCATTATTCCCAGAAGTCATTACAACCGCAACTTTTTCCGTCCAGCCAGGGCGCAATTCTAAAATGCGCTTGTATATTTTCATAGCTATTGGCCGAGAATAGGCAACAATCATCGCCTTTCCCGTCAACAAATTTTCACGGTTACTCTCGTAATGATCAAGTATATCATCAACGAGCGAAGTGATTGTATTATCATTGCCGAGAATTGCTTCCATCTGACCGAGTTCACGCTTGCTTTTTTCAATAACTTCTTTATCAGCATTATTAGACATAATGTCATATTCCGCATCAATCAGACTAAGTGTTTCTTCATCGAGATTAAGCTTAATTACTCGACTTTCATAATAAACAGGTCGTGTTGCTCCATCCTCAACCGCCTGTGTCATATCATAAATATCAATGTAGTCTCCAAATACTTCACGGGTGCTACGATCTTTTGAAGAAATAGGTGTTCCAGTAAACCCGATATATGTAGCGTTTGGCAAAGTGTTCCTAATAGCACGAGCCGTACCTATTTTTACCTTACCAGTCTTAGCATCTACAGTTTCCGTCAGACCATATTGTCCACGGTGAGCTTCATCAGCCATGACCACGATATTGTGGCGCTCAGATAATGCTTCATGTGATTCCTCGAACTTTTGCATGGTGGTAAAAATAATACCGTTTGCCTGTCTACCAGCAAGTAGTGCTTTCAGATTATCTCTGCTTTCGGCGTGCATCGGCTCTTGTCTCAAAAACTCTTTGCACTTCGCAAACTGACCATAAAGCTGATTATCAAGATCATTTCTATCTGTGATAACAACAATTGTTGGACTATCTAATGCTTCTTGCAATAAATGAGCATAAAATACCATAGACAGTGACTTACCACTACCTTGTGTATGCCAAAATACGCCACCTTTACCATCTGTAATAGTTGCGTGCACTGTAGACTCTATTGCTTTTCTTACTGCAAAGTATTGGTGATACCCTGCAAGTATTTTAAAAGAATTAATACCCTCATTAGAAAAACAAATAAAATTCTTAATTATATCTAGTAACCTTTTCTTTTGGAACATCCCCTCAAAGAAAGTATCAAACTGTGCATACTGTGTATTTTCATAATCGCCATCTTTTGTTTTCCACTCCATAAAGCGGTCTTCACCAGAAGTGATTGTACCCGCTTTTGAGGTCAACTGATCACTCATAACACAAATAGCATTATAAATAAACATAGCTGGAATTTCTTGCATATAGTTACGAAGCTGCCTATATGCTTCCGACGCATCTGTTTCTTCACGGGATGGAGATTTTAACTCAACCAACACAACCGGCAAGCCGTTCAAAAAGAGAATTACATCGGGGCGTTTATTGCTGTTCTCAATAAAAGTCCATTGATTAGCAACGATAAAGGAATTGTTGTCGGGATTTTTGTAATCAACAAGATAGACGATAGAAGAACGCTCCTCACCGTCAGCAAAATATCTTACAGGAATACCGTTTTGCAGATAGTCCATAAATACAGCGTTTTTCTGCACAAGTTCACCATTTTCAAAATTCTTCAGCTTAAATAACGCATCCTGAATAGCATCGTCAGGTATTCCCCTATTCAGACGATACAAAGAGTCAAGCAGAATCTCCTCATATAATGGACTGTAAAAATCCCTTTCTATATCGGGACCGTATACATACTCATATTCCAAATCACTTCTAAACAACTCAATTACAGAATTTTCATAATCAGCTTCAGTGTATAACCCAGGCATATCATTCACCACTTTCTCCAGAAGTTTTCATATAATTTCTAACAGCTTCCTCTAATGACTCGGTAATCTGTTTAGCTTTTTCTTGTGCTACCTTTTTATTTTTATCGTTTTTTAAATAAAACTCTGAAATTGATCTTCGTATTTTACTCATAATTCTTTCCCGTTTATACCAATCAATAGACAAACTACTTTGTATAATTTCTTTAAGCTCATCAATCTCATCCGATAATACCACATCACTAAGAATAGAAGTTAAATTATCAACGACATATTTATTTAATGCATTATTGTCAATTATTTGTGGTACTTTATTCGATTTTTCGAGTAATTCATATTTTTCAAAATCAGAAACAGCTTGTACCTTTCCACTGTTCACATACTTAATATAATTCAGTTGATGTTCTAATTCTGGGAATAATGTAGCCTCATTGATATTATATAAATCAAGTTCTCGTAAAATTTCTTCTTTATTTTCTCCACGAATAAAGAAAATTTCTTTTTCAAATTCATCTCTCAAGTTGCCTCTTGATTTAGCTATAACTGACTTTTCAACATTCACACCATCAGAAACAGAAAATAAACTAGCAAGAAGAAAAACACCACTTTGTTTTCTCAAGCGTTCATTCGTATATGTTGGAGTAACCATATAATTGCTTTGTACGATCTTTATAAAATCAGAAAAATTATCTTCCTGTAACCATGTTTGCATTGTCTTCTCATCTATAATGTGTTCTTTCATCAAATGTTTTAAAACATCCACAACAGTATTTTCTTTAGAAAGATCATAATTTGCTAATGACGAAACTATTTGGACTTCAATATCTGTTGGTAAGGAAGGATAATAATTTCGAGTAAAATATATTACACCATATGGCTCATGTGCTTCTTTATCATCGCCCTTAATATAAAATTCCTCCCCGTGACGTTTACAAGCAAAGTACAATGCCACCAACGGATTTGTCGTTAAATCCAAAAGTCTCGTACACATCCCATAATGTTGATATTTTGTCATGATATCGAACTTAGTATGTAAGTCCTTGAATTCTGTTGGAATTTTCTGTAATGGGATTTGCATAAGTTTATGTTCTATACTAAGCATTCCATTTCTAAAAACACTCGGTTCAATATCCCAAAACTCAACTTCTTGTCCACGGAAATAAAATTCTGTTGATCTTCCATCATCAGATTCTCGTAAAGTTTTTATTTGACTAATGAAAGAACTAACAGAATCAATTTCCATTAAATTATCGGTTTCTAATTCTTTATAAGTCAAAAAATTCACCCCTCTCATGATAAACAATAATTTAGCGGCTTAAAGGTCGATGTCGGAGACATCAAGTTCACCAGACATTAGTTTGGGCAATAATGTATCTCGCAAAAGGGTTAATGATATATTTTGCTTTTCATTAGCAAAAATTATTTCGTGCAGAGGTGTGCAAACATTTATAAAAGACCTAATTTCCTGAGTTGATGGTTCGTTGACAGGAACAGCATTTAATATTGCCTGTGTCATCAGTGGCTGACCTGTGCCAATGTGTCGTGAAGGCAGCGAAGCATTCCTTAATAAATAATAAATAAACAATTGGGAATCTTCATTCTTGCTTTTAGCCTGTATTGCATTATCACTTGTCCAACATTTTTCAGAACAAAGAAAAGTGTTTCCGCAATATGCTCCAACTCTGCCGATAATGACACAATTTTCAGCATTCGACTGATTGGTATATGCTAAGATTCCATTACCACCATATACTGGGATATCCCCTATTGCTTCAGGTCGCTTCTTTCCATTTGAAAACTCAATTAAATTTTGAAAAGAAGATGATGCCGAGGTTGAAAATATATCTGGAAACATTTTCAGAAAAATTGCCTGAGCTTGTTGCTCTAAATTATTGTTTACCGCTTCATTTGTTTCTATCTTTTCATCAATAGCACTTAGAATTGCAACTATCCTTTCTTGTTCTTCCATTGGTGGATAAAAAACTGAAATATCTTGTACATTTTTCAATGGTAACTTTGGCTGAACAGCACCTACTGTACCTTTTCTAATCTCATCTTGTCCCAAATTTGATTTAAGATAGTAGTACAAATATTCCGGCATTACACCAGTTATGTTGATTATCTTATCGCAGTTTTCTGTTTGATTGGCTCCGTCTAATGTTGCGCCAACAATGCCGATTAAACCTATTGTGCCAACTACACTTATAAGAATATCTCCCTTATTTACTATATAACGGGAAATTGACTGTTGCGTCTCATCATCAACATATTCATATTCAGATGTTAATTGCAAATACTTTGATTTTCCCAAATCTCTTATTCTTATATATGGATGATTATTAGGCTCTTTAACAAGTTGTTTTCCCTTTGGAAGTCTTTTCCCTCCTTTAACATCTGCAAAGTCTTTGATTTTAGCTTCATACCAATCTGACATTCGTTTTCCTCACTATCCGATATATTTTCGATGAGCAATTTTTACATTGCTTTGTTTTACCATTGCATATTGCAGTGTCGTGTCTATCTTTCTATGTCCCAAGAGTTTCTGTAACTGCTCAATGGGCATTCCTTTGTCTATTGCCATAGTTGCAAGGGTACGCCTGAACTTGTGCGGGTGTACCTTGTGCAACCCTAATTGTTTTCCAAATTCTCTGAGTCTTGTTTCTATACCGCCAATTTTCAACCTTTCGTGCGGTGCTTTCAACGATACAAAAAGTACCGGATTATCGTCGGTTCTGCTGTTTAGGTAGTTTTTCAAATGTATCTTTGTCCTTGCGTCAAAATAGACTACTCGTTCCTTATTTCCTTTACCAAACACAATACATTCACGCTCATTAAAGTCAATATCATTTATGTTGAGCAACACCATTTCGCCAACACGCATCCCCGTTGAAGCCAACATATCAATCATTGCCAAGTCTCTCGGCTCGGTACAGTTATCTCTCATAAGTTCCAACGCTTCGTCGGAATAAGTTTCTTTAATGTTCGTGCCGGTTTTGACCTTATGTATTCGCCTGACAGGGCTTTTCAGTATATAATCCTCGTCTTCAAGCCACGAAAAGAAGCTTGAAAGAATACGGCGGATATTATCAATCGTAACCTTGCTTGATTTCTTCTTTTCCTGATACTCGGTCAGGTATCGCCTTATGTCGTCGGTTTCAATATGTTTTACGCTTTTGTCGACGGTTACAATCATCATTTCGATAGTTGCTTTGTAGTATTTAAGAGACTTCTCGGAACAGCCCTCAATTCGCTTTGCCGACAGGAACAGCTCCACATAGTTCTGTTCCGAATTGTTCTCTTGTCGATTTTTTTCCGTTACCTCGTACCTTGCAAGGGTGTATTGCAACACCTCTTGCAATTTTTCGCATTGCGCGTTGTTCAAGTACAGTAACATTCCTTGAACAACATCTTTAATTAAATCTTGTTTCACAGTCAATTCTCCTTTTATTCTTAGAGAACGACTATGGGGCGGAAGTCCCCCGATATTAACTTCCGCCACCCACGGAAGTTATGGGTATGTTATATGCTAAACAATAATTTAGAGCAGCAAGCAATGGCTTTGTTCAAATCGTGGTTCATTGACTATGAACCATTTGGCGGGCAATTACCAACCATTTGGAAAAGTGGGGTTCTGGGCGATTTTGTTGAAATAAAGCGTGGCGGTTCACCTCGTCCAATTCAAAATTTCTTGTCTGACAGTGGATTGCATTGGCTAAAAATATCCGATGCAACCTGTATTAGTTCACCTTTTATCAATGAAATCAAAGAATACATCATTGAGGATGGATTGAAGAAAACTGTCTTTCTCAAAGCAGGAAATTTGGTTTTATCAAACAGTGCCACGCCCGGTTTACCAAAAATTCTTGATATTGATACTTGCATACACGATGGTTGGCTGTATTTTCCGTCATCCAAGTTTTCAAACGAATACTTATATCTGTATTTCAGGCACATTCGAGACAATTTGGTTGCGCTTGGAAATGGTAGTGTATTTACAAATTTGAAGACGGATATTCTCAAGAATTATCCCACTAATTTACCGACAGGCGATGTGTTGAGCAAGTTTGATGAAGTTATTAAGCCTATGTTCTCTATGATTCTTTCAAAAACAAGAGAATCAAAGAGGTTAATGGAAATCAGAGATTCATTGCTTCCAAAGCTTATGTCCGGCGAGCTTGATGTCTCCGACATCGACCTTTAAGCCGCTAAATTATTGTTTATAGCATTGTTAAGTTCGATTTTCTCGTCAATGTGCGATAGTATCCCTACAATTTTCTTCTGTGTTTCAATGCAGGGAATGTCAATATCAAAATCTTTTACAATATCTGTTTTTAGATTTTGAAAAACGCTGCCATTTGCTTGATTCACAAGCGTGCGGCGAATGTCGATGAACTTATAATAAAGAAAATCTCTTGTAATGCCCCTGTAATTTGAAAATACTAACCATCCATCGTGAACACACGCCGTAATCTTCATTATCTTTGGTAATCCCGGTGTGGCGCTGTTTGATACAATCAATGTTTCAGGAACCACTCTAACAGATTTAGTCACTCCATCTTCTACAATAAATTCGTTTGTTTTCCATATATATCGAGAAGTATCAGAAGTTGCATCTGCAATTTTGACCCAAGGCATACCTTCCGTTGCAAGAAATTTATGTATTGGTCTTGGCGATGAACCTCTTCTTATATCTACCACTTCACCTATTTTTTTTGTCTGCCATTCAGATTTCATACCCAATCGCCCCCAGTTTCTTACGGATTTCGTCCTCCAATTCGTGAGACTTTGCGAACATATCGGAAAGCTCGGATGTAAGGCGTGTCATTTTTTCTTCAAATGGTTCGCCGTCGTCCTCAACTTCTTCAATACCTACATATCTGCCCGGTGTAAGTATAAAGTCCTGCTTCTCGATTTCCTGCAAATCGGCAACTGCACAGAAGCCTTTTACATCTTCAAGCGTTCCGTCTTGGAATGCGGTAAACGTATCTGCCAACTTCTGAATATCGTCATCGGTAAAATCTCTGTGCTTACGGTCAACCATATAACCCATTTTGCGAGCATCGATAAACAAAGTCTTGCCTTTTTGCTTCTTATTCTTTGTGATGAACCAAAGGGTAACAGGAATAGTAACGCTGTAAAAGAGCTGCGTAGGCAATGCAACAATACCTTCTACAAGGTCGGCTTGAATAATATTTTTTCTGATGTCGCCCTCGCCGCTTGACTGAGAGGACAAAGCACCGTTAGCAAGCACAAGACCGATTTTTCCGTTAGGTGCAAGGTGGTGTATCATATGCTGTATCCACGCATAGTTAGCATTTCCTGCAGGTGGTATACCATATTTCCAACGCACATCATCCTTAAGCTTATCTTGTCCCCAATTTGAAAGATTGAATGGTGGATTTGCCATAATGAAATCAGCTTTCAAAGTTTTATGCAAATCATTAAAAAATGTATCTGCCTGATATGGTCCAAAATCAGCATCTATGCCACGAATAGCCATATTCATCTTTGCCATTTTCCATGTATCAGCGTTGGACTCCTGACCATAAACAGCGATTTCGCCTCGATTTCCGCTGTGTGCTTGGATAAACTTTGCGCTCTGTACAAACATACCACCAGAACCACAACAAGGATCATAAACACGGCAATTCTTAAACGGTTTCAAAATAGCAACAATTGTTTTAACAATACTTGCAGGCGTGTAGAACTCACCACCTTTAACACCTTCGTATGCAGCAAACTGCTGAATACAATACTCATAAGTTCTTCCGAGCAGATCTTTGCTATCTTCAGTGTCGCCCATATCCATATTAGTAAATAGGTCAACAACATCACCTAACACACGTTTGTCTAAATCAGGACTTGCATAGTTTTTGGGTAACACATTTTTAAGAATTGTATTTTCTTTTTCTATGGCTCTCATCGCATCATCAATAACTGTACCAATTTCAGGAGTATGAGCGGAAGAAGCAATTTTCCCCCAACGAGCATCCTCCGGCACGAAGAAGATATTTTCCTCTGCATAAGCGTCTCTGTCATCCTCAAAGCCATCGCCTTCTGCTACAAGTTCATTGTATCTTTTTTCAAACGCACTTGATATATAACGCAGAAAAATAAGTCCTACAATAACCTTTCTGTATTCTGCCGCAGGGATATGTCCCCAAAGTACACACGCAGCATCCCAAATTTGTTTTTCAAAACCAATGTTAGCATTATTACTTGATGCCATTTAGATATCCTCCTATAAAATTGAGTGAAATATAACTACTATATTTTATTCATCTATAATAACTTCACATATGTCTCCGATGTCACAATGGAACACCTGACATATTCTCATTAAAACTTCTAATGAAACTATTTCATTTTTGTTTATCTTCGTTGCCGCATATGATGAAATTTCTGCCGCACGCATTAAATCCTGTCTTTTCATTTGATTATCAATCATAAGTTTTTGCAATTTATTATAACTAATTCTCATCTGTAACACTCCTTCATTTTCAATCTGTTTTTGTTACAGTCATCTATTTAACATTATATATTAAATTGTCAGACATTTCAAGATTTTAGAAAGATATCCAGGAATTTCAGACAATAGGTGTCATTTTTTTTAAACACCTTAGCATTATTCAAACTCCACAAAATCAAAAAAGCCCGCCAATCATGACGAACTTCTTTACTGCTTTATGGAATTATCTGTTTGGATTGCTTCACAAGCGTATCTATGACTTCATAAATTCTGTTCCGATCTTCCGGTGCAAGCTTCTCAAGCTTTTCATTCAACATGGAGTTCTTAACGGTATATCCTGTGTCCAGAACATCTGCAAGAACCATATCTCCTGACACACCCAAAGCATTTAATATCTTTATGAAAGTTTCAAGTGACGGAATTTTCTCTCCACGCTCAACCATACCAATATAATTTGCTGTCAAACCTGTTCTCTCAGCTAAATCTTCCTGTCGTAATTTCTTCACAAGGCGGAATTTTCTTATATTCTTGCCGATTGTATCGAGCTTCATCACACCACCTCCTTCAGTATGTCTCTATAACTATCAGTATAGATTATGCTAACTTCAACATACACGCACTACTCGGAAGTCAAACCAACTATCAGTGATGATTTTCGTTTCTTTTTATGTTATACTGGTTTTGTAAAAAGATACGATTGTTTTAAAAAGAAACTGCAATTTCAAAAACAATCTTCACTTTATGAGCTACGGGGTAAGAGGTATGGAAAAGAAGCTACTATTTAGCAACCGCTATGAGAAAGACATGGACTTATTTGATGATCTACCGGATGATATGCCGGAGTTAAGTGACATCGACGACGCAAAAGTTCCGACACTCGACGACTTTTATGAATATATGAATAAAAAACGTCGCTGTGTTCCAAACAAAGAAAGAATTACAAATAAAGATCAGTTCATTAAAACGGTATCGGAATTATCTGAAAACTACAAAATCAATGCAGATCTATCCGAGTTCGATGCAGGATATATCGCAGACATCTATCTTGATTACGCTAACTACTGCGGATATATCAAGAAGCTGTTGGCAATCCTATTTGTCCTTGCAGATGATATTTCCTTTTTTGATGGTCATAAAGCTGATTCTGATACGTTATTCAGCTTTACCTACCACACGCACAATGTTTACCTGAACAATAGAGAAATCACAGATTTTTAAATGTACCCGATGGCTACTCACACGAGCAGCCATCTTTTTCATTTTCCACTCAGTCAGTGGAATTTTTAATATGCCGGAATACCGTATCCATAGATGCTACTGCTTCCTACCGCATACGTTCTTTGCTTGCAGGCATCGCCTTAATTACCTTCCACTGTATAAACTGTTCCGTTTTCACACTTCTCAACAATTCCAACGTGATCAGTAGCACCATCGCCACCCCAGTCAAAGAAAATAATGTCTCCGGCTTTTGGTTCATAATTCCTGTCATGCCATTGATTACGGGATTTGAACCAGTTCGCACCATCCACACAACCTGCAAATTTGGGAATAATCCCACTTTCGATATAGCCGCACTGGTCCGCACACCATGATACAAAGCAGGCACACCATTCTTCCCTGCTCTGAAATCCATACCAACTCCAATAAGGCTGTCCACCCTCATTTCCGAGCTGTGTCAGTGCCACTTCTACAATCGCCTGATTGCTTCCACTTGTAAAAGCTCGCCCATACGGATAATACCTGAGAACATGAGCCGGATACTGCGTATCGCCATAACTGCTCCACCCCAGTCTTTGTGCCTGCTGGGTAGAAAACTCAACTGCATTGGCATAAGAATAACAGCCATACTTTGACCTTGCCCATGAGATATATCCATTACCGAAGTTATACCCCTGCAAAGCAAGTTTAATGTTCTCCATATCAATCGGACTTTTTACTTCCGCAGAAGTAAGAGCCGCTTTGAGTTCCTGCACACCACATTCAATCGAATACTCTGGATCTTTGATACCATTTGGTTCATGCGGATACTTTTTGTTAAAGCTTCCTTCTGCCGCCTGCATCGGGTCCAGTCCACGACCGCCACTTTCCTGCATCATAACAGCCTTAATGAGTTCCACATATTCCGGAATACCGTACTGTTTGGCATACTTTTGAATAACTGGCTCATAGGCTTGGACTTCTGCACTGACAGCAGTATAAGTATTGCTGTCACTGCCACCTCCAAACATGGCAACCGCACTGCCGAGTAAAACCACCACCAGTACAATCACAACTGCAATCCAACCGCCTGCCGCAATCGCAGATACAAGTGCTTTTGTTCCTGCAATGATCGCCTTAACCGTTGAAACAACTGCTTTGACTGCTATTTTTGTTGCCTGGGCAGTCTGTTTTGCTGCTTCCTTTGCAGCTTTTGCCGCTTTCTTTGAAGCCTTTGCTGTGGTCTGTGCTGTTTTCTGGGCAGTCTTTGCCGCCTGTCTGCTAGTCTTAATGCTTGTCTTGGCAGTATGCTCCGCAGTCTTAACCGCCCGCTGCGTTGTCTTTGCAGTTTCTTTCTCGGCAATTTTAATATTTTTCTTACCTGCGGAAGTAACAGACTGCTTGACCATCTTTTCAGGCTTTTCCAGTGTACGGATTGCGGAAGATGTCTGTGTTTGTGTTGTCGGAACAGAAGTCGTCCCATTTCTGACAGCAGAAGCCCGATGCTGTGTCTTTTGCACATTCATGGCTCGTTCTGCTCTTTGCTGTTTGAAATGCTGCACACTCTCTTTTGCTGTCTGAAGATTTTCCTTTGTATCCCTGACGCCCTTTCTTCCAGCCCTATCCAAAACATAAACCGCCTTATGTGAGATGTCATCCATTCCGGCTTCCACTTTATCCGCAGCATATTCTTCTGCGGTATTTTCATTTGCATTGACCGTTCGCTCCGCTTTATCTTTTGTGGCGATATATGCCTGTTTCATCTTCTGACCGGCAACGGCTGCTTTATCCAATGTTTTAATCGTGCCTTTGACCGTATCTCTTGTTTTTATATCAGCCACACCGAACCTCCTTTCTAAGTCGGCTGTACCACTCGCTTAAATTTCGTGGAACTTCGTGCGATATAGTCGTTGATCAGCCGACTTTCTGCTTTTGTTTCCGGGTAGGCTGTGATCGAGATTGTCTTGGCGTCCCAGTCAAGCGTATAACTGTCTGCCGCTACATTTGTGATATGATGCTTTGCCAGAAAATCTCTGAAATGCTTCATTTCTTCAAGGTCATCCGACATAATCACATTCACATAGATGCGGTCTTTTGACAGTTTCTCATTGATGAAGCAGGCAAGGGAACATCCAACACCACCTGCAAATGCAACTACAAGAATTGCAATCTCACTGTCCGCAGATACCACCCGTTTTGTGATCCAAAAATAAATAAAGTCGGATATGATAACCGCAATCCCTGCAAGTATCCACCGACTTCTCTGTACCAATATTGTTTTTGTTGTGCTTAGTGCATTGTCTGTTACTTTCGCAACAAACAATGCTGCTAGGGTTATCAAGTTACCCATACAATGTCAATCCCTCCTTACTCAGCAATCTTTTTGGCAACAACGACCATTCTTCCATTCTTATGAGAATACTCACAGGTAGAAAGTGTGATGAGCTTATCGCCATACGTTGCACTCACACCCGTATCATAGAATGCCAACTCTTTGCATTTGCTGGTATACGCATTGAACTCATCCTCATTTCCTGCGTTGACAAAATGATAATATTTAAAACTCTCCGGTCCATCGGTATAAGCAACCGTCTTAAAAGCTGCCACGACTTCATATTCTGATTTTTCTGTCACTGTATCAAACTGCACTGTTTTATGATTCTCCCAAAAGGACTTGCTCTGATACTTCATCAGTCCGGCAAACATAGACTGATCGTTCATATGGTGCCCATAGATAATGAGATTGTCCGATGGAGCATCTACATCACAGTTTTCCTGCACATACGGGCAGCCATAGACCGTATACGCCTTATCAAATCCATGTCGCAGGTAAAAGTTCGGTTCTTCTTTGGACTGCATGACCGGATAATTGATCTTGGTATCTTCTACCTTAATCCAGCCAACCATATCATTGTTTTGCAGAAAAAGCTCCTGATAGTCCGGCAAAAATGACTGATCTTCGGAATACGACATTGTTTCCTGTGTTTCATCTGTATCCTCGACAGTTTCAATCAATTCATCATAGATTTCTGCCTGCTTTTTGGAGTCTATATGATTGCGGATCAGGAAAAAGGTGCTTACAGAAAAAATAGCTGCAAGCACCGCAATGATTATCACATATCGCTTTCTTTTCATCATTATCGTTCCATATCCTTTCTTTTAGGTGGTGTCAGATCTCTGCAATATTCCGGATACCGCAGTTTGATTCCCTCCATAAAGTACGGGGCATATCCACAGCAGAACAGTTCTTCTGGTGTGCAGAACCTCTCCCTGCCTTCTTCTGCAAATCCATTCCAGAGATTAAACGCAAGGTTGCAGACTTTCACAGTTCCACTGGTCTGCCATCCTCCATGCATTCCCTCCGGAATGATGCAGTCATTCTTAAAATCAAACATCTGCCCGATGTTCATTCTCGTTTCTTCCGAAATTCCCATCACATAAAAGAACGCCTGATGATAACAGTCGTTTCTCCTGCATTTATTCAGATTTTCCATCACAAAATCTTTGTGTGCTTTATCACGAAAATAAATCTTAGCCATCTCGTTATCCTCCTTACACTTCGCCCGGTTTGGTCGTCATCAGTTTATAGAGTTTCGTATTCTTCGGGAACTTATTTGCAAATGGCACAAGCGAACTCCCCACCTTGATCAGTCCATGTCCCGCATCTACATTTGTGATATAGGAAAGCTGAAGGTCGGAAATATTCAGAAGTTTTGCAAGCTCAAGCCTGTCTGTGGAAGCCTGATTCAGCATAATGATGAACTCTGAGTTTGCAAGCATTGTTCTCGCTGTGTGGCTCTGCAAAAGGTCATCGACATTCTGAGTGATTCCACTTGCGTATGCACCGTATTTTCTCACACGCTTCCACAAGGTAAAGAGGAAGTTTGCAGAGTATTCGTGCTGGAACAGAAGATAAATTTCATCAATGAAGATAAAGGTGTTCTTACCCTTTGCACGATTCTGTGTGATACGGTTCAGGATAGAGTCCAACACGACCAACATACCAATCGGCATAAGCTGCTTGCCGAGGTCCAAAATGTCATAGCAGATCAGACGGTTGTGTGTGTCCACATTCGTCTGCTTTGCAAAGGTATTTAAGGAACCATGCGTAAAAAGCTCAATCGCCAGTGCGATCTCCTTTGCTTCCGATTCATCCTGTTTCAGAAGTTCATCACGAAAATCCTGTAGAGTAGGGATTGGACCGGTATAATCATTCTGCTGATATGTGCGGTACACACTTGCAGTACAACGGTCGATGATAGACTTCTGCTTTGCTCCGAGGTTCGTGCCACCGATAAGCTGTTCGCAAAGGGACATGATAAACTCAGATTTTAAGATAACCGGATTTGCTCCATCGCCATAATCCTTGTTCATATCCATAGCATTGATATGGTTCGGAGACGTTGCAGAAATATTGATAATCTCTCCTCCGAGGGCATTCACAAGATGGGAATACTCTCGCTCCGGATCAATGATAATCACATCTGCGTCGGAAGAAAGAATGATGTTCTCAATCTCTCCCTTTGCTGCAAACGACTTACCACCACCGGATACACCGAGGATAAAGGAATTACCATTCAAAAGCTGCTTACGGTCAGCAATAATCATATTTTTGCTGATGACATTCTGCCCATAATAAATACCGTTCTCATCGTAAATATCCTGAACTCTAAAAGGCATGAATACTGCAAGGCTCTCTGTAGTAAGTGTTCTGAAAGAGTCAATCTTTCTTGTGCCATAAGGCATAACGGTATTCAGACCATCCATCTGCTGATACTTCAGCACCGCAAACTGACACAGATGTTTTCTTGCTGTCGTAAGCAGTGCTTCTGTATCGTTATCAAGCTGCTCTTTCGTATCTGCTGTATGCACCATCGTAAGCACTGCGAACATCATTCTCTGGTCACGAGTTGTCAGGTCGTCAAGGAACTCCTTCATTTCTTTTTTCTGCTGTTCCATATCATAAGGAACGGTCGCAGAAAAGTTATTGTTCTGATTCTGCTTTCTCTGCCAGTTTGTGATATTTGTTTCCACACCGAGCAGTCGGTTCTCTGCTTCTCTTACCGCTTCATCTGTTGGCACAGGCACAATGTCAATGGACATCATCAGATTCCGGTTCATATCCGTAAGCTCTGCAACCATTGAGTCCTTGATATAAGACGCATACTCACGCAGGAAAATGACTCTGCCAAAGCGG
>OLQE01000750.1_pt1 | contig 22436 bp, 15 predicted proteins | sample 1643161 | NCBI WGS metagenome assembly OLQE01 (sample SAMEA3136650, study PRJEB25190) | human gut metagenome | reverse complement strand
CCGGCTCCATCCCCGGTATCCCAGAGAGCTTCACCGACGGGAAATGGATCGGAACAGCCATGGGCCACGACGACGACCTGATAGTCGAGGTCGTCGTCGCAGGCGGCGACCTCACCTCAGTTCGCGTCCTGCGCTGCGATGACACCATCGGCATCGGCACAACCGCAGCGCCTATAATGGCCTCACGAATCCTCGAGACGAAGAATCTAGACGTCGACACAGTGACAGGAGCGACAACCACCTCTATCGCCGTCAGAAACGCCGTCGCAGATGCGATCACGAACGCCGGCGGCAGCGTTTCCTCCTTCAGTTTGGGGACAACTGCGCCGACCGGGGGCGCCCCTCAAAACCTCGAGGTCGATGTCGCACTGGCCGGTGCGGGAACCGCGGGACTCATCGCCGCCGTCCGTCTTCTGGAGGCCGGCAAGTCGGTCGTGCTCTTCGAGAAACAGGACATTGCCGGCGGCTCGATGCCGATGACCTACTCGGGCGTCGCGGCGGCGGAATCGCAGCTGCAATCGAACTATGCGCTGGGACGACACGATGAGAACCCCATGTTCAACAAAGCGGGTATGCTGGCTGTCATGAGCAAGTACCTCGTGCCCGAAAACGACCGTTTCGACGGCGCAATGCCCTATCAGACCGCCATGTACGACAATTCTGGCAAGCTGGTAGACTGGCTGCACGGCATGGGCGTGGGCTTCTACAGTCTCGGAGTGAACCCGGCCTACGGCGTGACCCCCTACCTCGCCCCCGGATGCTACATGGGTGGCTGCGGCTATGCCAAGGACTTCCTTGTCGACCGAGTGGGGGCGCTCGGCGGCCAGATCATCTACGCCACCGAGGTCACCGAACTCGTCCAGGAAGCCGACGGCCGAGTGACTGGTCTTTTGGCCCAGGGCCGCAACGGCTCAAGTTGGACCGTGGGTGCGAAAGCCGTTTGCCTCACCACGGGCGGATTCGCAGCCAACCCGGATATGATCGCCGAGTACTACCCCGAATACGCCGATTACAAGTTCAACTGCGCGCCCGGATCCACGGGCGAGGGTATCCTCATGGGGCAGAAGGCCGGGGGCGCCATCGAGTGCATGGGGCGCGAGCTCGGCGCCTTCCTCTCGACGACGAGCCAGGCAGGCTCTAACTTCGAGATCGCGTTCCTTTATCAGACGACACCGGGCATCATCGTGAACGCCTCGGGCGCCCAGTTCGGGAACATGATGTCCGACAACCACGGTATGCTCGGCCGCGGTCTGCGCGATGCGGCCAACGGGGGCGCCTTCTTCTACATCACCGACGAGTCGGGGCGCATCACCACCAACAAGAACGAGCTGTACGCCATGGACACCTATAAATGCCTGGAGCATCGCGGCGACATGGTCCATTACGACTCGGTCGAAGAGGCGGCCGAAGCGCTTGGCCTGCCCGAGCTGGCCTCCACCATCGAGACCCACAACGCCCACGCCCTCGCCGGCGAGGAGGACGAGTTCGGGCGTAAGAATCTCCCCTACATCGACACCTACAGCGGCATCTGGGTCATCAGCTGCCTTCCCACCTTCTACCTCACCACGGGCGGCCTTGCCATCGACACGGCCGGTCGGGTACTCACCGAAGCCGGAGAGTCGATCGCGGGCCTGTACGCCGCCGGCGACGTATGCGGCTCCATCGAGGAGAAGGACGGCCGCCCCTACGCCATGGGCTTCGATGCGGCCATGAACTACGGGTATCTCATGGCAGAGGCCGTCATCGCCGATATCTAGCAAACCGCAACCTGAGAAGCCCCCCTCCTGCGCCGGAAGCTCAACGCTTCCGGCGTTTTTTTCCAGAAGGAAGGCGCCCTATTCGGTGTCGCCCACGTAGGGGGCGAGCACGGCAGTAAGGACCTTCAAGTGGGCCTTGGAGCGGTTCAGGCAGGGGACGTAGACGAAGGCCTCCTCGTCGGAGCGGTCGCGATGAGCGCCGCGGCGGAAGTCGTCGGCCGCACGCTGACGGCGGCGAGCGGCGGCCAGATCGGCATGGGCATTGTCGCATCGGGCGGCGGCTTTGCCGGTGTTCTCCAGGGCGCCGGGCTCCTCGGCGGCGTTCACCTCCAGGCCCTCGAGTACCGCCCGGTAGAGGGGCTCCAGCTCGTAGGGCACGTCGTAGAGCGTTTCCAGGCAGTCCACGGAGAAGTTGGGACACACCATGAACAGGCGGCTGCCCGGCTCGGCGGCCTGGGCCAGGCGCTCTAGCGTCGGTCGCGTGAAGGGCGAAAGCCAGGTGCGGCCCTTGTCGAAGCGGCTCTGGTAGCTGATGGTCCAGGCACGGCGATCGAGCCCGAGCTCGCCGGCCACGGCCAAACTCGTGGCCCCGGTTTGCAGCTCGTAGGTATCCCCCGCCTCGATGTCCTTCAGCGGAATGGAGTGGAACGAGAACAGAAGGCGATCTCCCGACTCTTCGGAAAAGCCCGCGTTGCGGATAGAAGCGGCCACGGCCCGGACGTAGGTGGCGTCTTCGCCATAGCCGTCGATGAGGCACACGTCGCCCTTGAATCGCGCGCGGCGCACCGCTTTTTCCACCCCGTCGCTCACCGAGCCGGTAGTGGAGAAGGCCGACTGCGGGTACATGGGCAGCACCACCAGCTCCGTGCAGCCGGCCTCCTTCAGCTCCTTCACGACGCGCTTGATCTGCGGTTTCCCATAGCTCATGCCCGCGCGCACCATGACGGGCAGGCCCCGATCGGCGTAGTACTCGTTCAACCCACTTTCCAGGGAGGTCGTGATGGCGATGAGCGGTGAACCCTCCTCCGTCCAGATCTTCTCGTACTTCTCCGCCGAGGCCCGCGAGCGCTTGCCCAGAATATGGGTGTGCAAAAGCGTCCACCACACGGGGCGCGGCATGGGGCAGATGCGCGGATCCATGAGGAACTGAGACAGGTACTTCTTCACGGCCTTGCGCGTTGGCGCCTCCGGGGTGCCCGTGTTGGCAATGATGACGCCCACCTTGCGCGGCGCGGCGGCCTTCTTCTTACTCATCGGGTACCTCTCCTTCCACGGAAGGGACGGGAGAGGCGGCCATGAGCTCGGCCACCTCGCGCCCCGCGTCGGTCTTGCCCAGCGAGCGCTCGGCTAGCGCGTCAAGCGCCTCCTGCAGATCCTGCGGCAGGTTGTCGGCGAAGGCCATGGGCTCGCCGGTCGTCGGGTGCTCGAAGGCGATGCTGTAGGAGTGCAGGAACTGTCGGCGCAGCCCCAGCTGGGCCCGGGCATCGCGGGGGCCGTGGGCGTTGTAGACCGGGTCGCCCACGATAGGATGGCGCGTGTACTGCATGTGCACGCGGATCTGGTGAGTGCGCCCGGTGAACAGCTTGCACTCGATGAGGCTGTAGCCGTCGTCCTTGGGGCCAGCTTCAAAGCGCTCGAGCACGCGGAAGGTGGTGATGGCCTCCCGGGCGCTCGGCGTATCGCGCACAGCCATGCGGCAGCGCTCGTCGGCCGAACGTGCGATGGGCGCGTCGATCATGCCGGTGTCATGGGCCATGATGCCGTGCACGAGCGCGATGTAGTGGCGGTCGACCGCCCGATCCTGAATTTGCGCCATGAGCTCGCATCCGGCCTCGTCGGTCTTGGCCGCCAGCATGAGCCCGCTCGTGTCGCGGTCGAGCCGGTGCACGATGCCGAGCCGGTCGGCCTCCTCCCCCTGCACGTTGCACAGGTTCTCCTCGCCGCAGTGCCAGATAAGGGCATTGACCAACGTGCCATGGGCGTGATCGACGGAAGGGTGGCAGACGAGCCCGATCTGCTTCGAGAGCACGAGCATGTCCTCGTCCTCGAAGCGGATATCCAGATCGATAGGCTCGCCGTAGACCACCACGGACTCCGGCTCGTCGTCCACCTCGTAGACGATGGTGTCCCCCGCCGCCACGGCATGCTTTTTGGAAACCGTGGCGCCGTTCACGAAAACGCAGCCCTCCTCGATGGCGCGCGCGGCGGCCGAGCGGGAAGCGTAGAGCCCCCGGGCGGCGCACAGGGCATCCAGGCGGTTTCCTGCGTCCTCGGTGGTGGCGATATGGCAAAGCGAGCGTGACATGGCATCCATTCTATCGACGTCCTGCCAGAGGGTCATCCCCCGAACAGGCTACTTCTCCTCCGATGCGACCTCCTTCGCGGGCGCATCCTTCCTCATGGACCAGAGCATCCCCGCGAAGAACAGCACGAACCCGCAGGTAACCCCGATGTCGGCAACGTTGAACGTAGGGAAGCTGATAAACACCGTGTCGATGAAATCGACCACGTAGCCCAACGTGAAGCGGTCGAGCGCGTTACCCAAGCCGCCGGCCACAATCAGCGCGATCCCCACCGTCTCCATAACGCCGGCGCGCTTGCCGGCCGTGAACAAATACACCGTGAGCGCAACGCAGACGAGCACCGACATCACCCCGAGGGCGAAGGTCGATTCATCGAACATACCCCAGGCGGCACCGGTGTTGTGCACCAGGCGGAACTGCACCAGACCAAGAAAGGGACCAGCCACTACCTGGCCCACGGAGAAGCCGTTGAAGTAAGCTTTCGTGGCGATATCGAGGACAAGCCACAGCGCGGCAAGAGGAACGAAGATGGCGGCGTTGCGCTTGCGCCGGCTGGGAAGCCTCTCCTCCACGGCAGAGGCCTCCCCTTGCTCTTTCTCTATGGTTAACGTCTCGGGGGCGGCCACTTACTCGGCCCCGCCCTGAATGGCGTCCAGCGCGTCCCCGCAGCGCTCGCACACATCCGGATGGTTCGGGTTGCCGCCCAGCTCGCGAATGTTCCAGCAGCGCGGGCACTTCTCGCCCTCGGCCACCGTGACCGCCGCCGTGATCTCGTCGCCGTCGCCTTCCACGAACTGCACCTTGGCCACAATGAACAGCTCCTCGAAGACCGCCGGGTCGAAGGAGCCGGCCGTGGCCACCAGCGCCGCCGGGGCCGTCACGGTAAGCGACGCCTCCTGGCTCTTGCCGATGATCTTCTCGTTTCGCGCCTCCTCCAGCGCCTTGGTGACCACCTCGCGGACGGCCATCATCTCCTCCATGGTCGCCACTTGCGCGCCCGCATCGGCAGGCAGAGAAGGCACGAAGTCGCGCGCGCACGGCCAACCGGCCAGCTGCACCGAGGCCTCGCGGCCCTCGATGGCGCGGAAGGCCGGCGGGTAGCACTCCCACACCTCGTCGGTGGTGAACGACAGGATGGGGGCCATGACCCGCACGAGCACCTCCAGGATGTTCATGAGCACGGTCTGCGCGGCGCGGCGGCGCGGCGAGTCGGGCGCCTCGGAGTACACGCGGTCCTTCGTCGCGTCCATGTACACGGCCGAGAGGTCGCCCACGATGTAGTCGTACACCGCGCGGTACACCACGTGGAACTTGTATTCGTCGTAGGCGCGCTCCACGTCGACGAGCAGGTGCCACAGGCGCACCATGGCCCACTGGTCGACGGGTTCAAGCGCATTCCAGTCAGTGACCGTATGCTTCGAGTCGTCGAAGTCGCTCAAACTGCCCAGCAGGAAGCGCATCGTGTTGCGGATGCGGCGGTACGCCTCGCTCGTGCGCTCGAGGATCTCGTCGCCGATGTTCACGTCCTGGGAGTAATCGACGCTGGCCACCCACAGGCGCAGCACGTCGGCGCCGCTCTTCGCCATGACCTCGGCCGGATCCACGCCGTTGCCCAGCGATTTCGACATCTTGCGGCCTTCGCCGTCCACGGTGAAGCCGCAGTGCATGACGGCTTTGTACGGCGGCACGCCGTACGCGCCCATGCTAGTGAGCAGCGACGACTGGAACCAGCCGCGGTGCTGGTCGGAGCCTTCGAGGTACATGTCGGCCGGGAAGCGCAGGCCCTCGGCCTCGCGGTGCTTCAGCACGGAGGTGTGCGACACGCCGCTCTCCCACCACACGTCGAGGATGTCCTTCTCGGGGGTCAGCTCGGTGCAGCCGCACGTCTCGCATTTCACGCCGCGCGGCAGGTACTCGGACGGCTCGTGCGTGAACCACGCGTCGGCGCCCTCGCGGTAGAACAGGTCGATCACCGCGTCGAACGTCTCGGCGGTGGCCACCGTGTTGCCGCACTTGGCGCACTTGAACACGGGGATGGGCACGCCCCACGAGCGCTGGCGCGAGATGCACCAGTCGGGGCGGTCGGCCACCATGGACCCGATGCGGTTCTTCGCCCACGCGGGGATCCACTCCACCTTGTGGTCGATGGCGTCGAGGGCGTCCTCGCGCAGCGAGTTCTTGTCCATGGACACGAACCACTGGTCGGTGGCGCGGAAGATGACCGGCTCGTGGCAGCGCCAGCAGTGCGGGTAGCTGTGCAGGATCTTCTTCTCGGCCACGAGCGTGCCGCGCTCGCGCAGCCACTCGATGATGACCGGGTTCGCCTCGTCCACGTCGAGGCCCGCGAAGGGGCCCGCCTCGTCGGTGAGCACGCCGTTGTCGTCCACCGGCATGAGCAGCGGCACGTCGAACTCCAGCGCCACCAGGTAGTCGTCCTGGCCGTGGCCGGGGGCCGTGTGCACGGCGCCGGTGCCGGTGTCCAGAGTGACATGGTCGCCGTAGATGACCGTGCCCTTGATGTCGCGGCGCACAGGCGCGGTGTAGGTGAGCCCGAACAGCTGCTTGCCCGTCAGCGCCACCGGCTCGCCGTCGGCGCCGCGCACAAAATCGTAGTCCTCCCAGCCGGCCACCTCGGCCACGGTTTCCACCAGCTCCTTGGCCATGATGAGGTTGTCACTGCCCACCGTGACCATGACGTAGTCGGCGTCCGGCGCCAGCGACACCGCCGTGTTCGCCGGCAGCGTCCAGGGGGTGGTCGTCCAAATGAGCAGGTAGGCGTCGCCCTCGGCTCCGGAGGCCTCGAACACGCCGGGCATGGCGTCCAGCTTGAACTTCACGTAGATGGAAGGCGACACCTCGTCGGAGTACTCGATCTCCGCTTCGGCGAGCGCCGTATGGCAGTGGGTGCACCAGTGGATGGGCTTGCGGCCGCGGTAGACCGAGCCTTTCAAGTACAGATCCTTGAAGATCTCCACGTTGCCGGCCTCGTAGTTCGGGATGAACGTGAGGTAGGGATGCTCCCAGTCGGCGTTCACGCCGAGGCGCTTGAAACCGTTGCGCTGGATGTCGACGTACTTCTCGGCCCACTCGCGGCAGCGCTGGCGCAGCTCCACCTGGGAGATCTCGGCCATCTTCTCGGGCCCGAGCGTCACCTCAACCATGTGCTCGATGGGCTGGCCATGGCAGTCCCATCCGGGGATGTAAGGAGTGAAGTACCCGCGCTGGGCATGGCTTTTGACGACGAAGTCCTTCAGGATCTTGTTGAAGGCGTGACCGATGTGGATGGGGCCGTTGGCGTAGGGCGGCCCGTCGTGCAGCACGAAGGGCTTGCCGTCGGCGTTCTTCTCCAGCACGCGGCGGTAGATGTCCATCTCTTGCCATGTGGCGAGCCGCTCCGGCTCGCGGGCCGGCAGGTTCCCGCGCATGGGGAAATCGGTCTCGGGCAGGTTCATGGTGTCCTTGTAGCTGTTTGACACGGCGCTTCCCTCTTCCACTTCGAAATCGTCCTCTATGTCACGGCCTGCGCGCCGGTGGGGCGCCAGGCGTCTGTGAGCGCATCTTGCAAAGTATACGGCAAGGGGGCGCAACAGGGGCAATGGTTACAACTTTTTCTCAGGAAAGGCTTCATTGGCCGCAGCCGGTGCAACGAACCCAATTTGCGCTAGAATGTCCCCAACGCAACTCGGGCGCCGCGCGCCGCCCCCTACCGATAAGGAGCCCTCCATGGCCTTCGCTATCGTCACCGATTCCTCCTCCAATCTCACCGAGGAGGTCATCGACCAGTTCGACCTGTCCGTCCTGCCCCTCACCTTCATGGTGGACGGCGAGGAGCACCACAGCTACCTCAAGGGACAGAAGACCGATCTTAAGCAGTTCTACACTATGATGCGCGAGGGCAAGGTCATCACGACCTCGCTGCCGAACCTGAAGGACTCCCGCGAGCTTCTGGAAGAGCTCTTGTCCTCGGGCGAAGACGTGCTCTACATCGGGTTCTCCAGCGGACTTTCCGGCACCTACCAGGCCATCGACCTTTTGCTGGCGGAACTGGCCGACGCCTACCCCGACCGCACGGTGCTTTCGGTGGACACCCTGGCCGCCTCCCTCGGCGAGGGGCTGCTCGTGTGGTACGCCGCCAAAATGCGCGAAGAGGGCAAGGGCATCCAGGAGGTTTGCGACTGGCTGGAGGCCAACAAGCTGCATCTGGCCCACTGGTTCACGGTGGACGACCTCATGTTCCTGTTCCGCGGCGGTCGCGTCTCGCGCACGAGCGCCTGGGCGGGCACCCTTCTGAACATCAAGCCGGTCATGCACGTGGACGACGAGGGGCACCTCATTCCGCTCGAGAAAGTGCGCGGGCGCAAGAAATCGCTGAAGGCGCTCGTCGACCACATGGAGCAGACGGCCACGGCGCCGGTGGCCGACCAGACGGTGTTCATCACCCACGGCGACTGCATCGAGGACGCCGAGTACGTGGCCGACCTCGTGCGCGAGCGCTTCGGCGTCACCGACATTCTCATCAACTACGTGGATCCGGTCATCGGTGCCCATTCGGGCCCCGGCACCATGGCCCTGTTCTTCCTGGCCAGTGAACGATAACGACGCTTATCTGCCGCCGTGGGAGGGGCCGGCGATCCTGCTGGTGGACCTGGACGCCTTCTTCGCCTCCGTCGAGCAGCTCAACCACCCGGCCTGGCGCGGCAAGCCGGTCATCGTCGGGGGCGATGCCGATGCCCACGGAGTCGTCTCCACCTGCTCCTACGAGGCCCGCGCCTTCGGAGTGCGATCCGCCATGGCCTCCTCCCTCGCCCGCCAGCTGTGCCCCGAGGCCATTTGGACGCACGGCCATTTCCATCGCTACCGCGAGGTTTCCGCCGCCATCATGGCCATCCTGCGGGACGAGACGCCCCACGTGCAGCAGGTCTCCATCGACGAGGCCTTCATGGACGTCACCCCCACCGCCGTGAACACCGAGCACCCGATTCTCGTAGCCCAGCGCATCCAGGAGCGCGTGGCCGCCCTCGGCGTCACCTGCTCCATCGGCGTGGGCACCTCCAAATCTGTGGCGAAAATCGCCTCGGACCGCGACAAGCCCCGAGGGCTCACCGTGGTCTTTCCCGGCACCGAGGCGGCGTTTCTGGAGAAGCTCCCCGTGCGCACGCTCTCCGGCGTGGGCGCCGCCGCCGAGAAGACGCTTCTTGCCCACGGCGTGCGCACCTTGGGAGATATGGGCCGGGCCGATGGCGCCCTTCTTCGGAAGATCTTCGGGAAGAACGGCGAGATGATGCGCGATCGGGCTCTCGGGCGCGATCGCTCGGCCGTCGCCGAGGACGACGAGGTGAAGTCGGTTTCCAACGAAGTAACTTACGCTCGCGATTTGGAGACGCGCGAGGACATCGAGGCGGCGCTTTCCACTATTTCGGCGAAGGTGGGAAGGCGTCTGCGCCGAAAGGGGCTCAAAGGTCGCACCGTGGCCGTGAAGGTGCGTTACGACAACCGCACGACCCGCTCGGCCCAGTGCGCGCTTCCCGCTCCCACCGACGACGACATCGCGTTCGCCCCCGTGGCGCACCGCCTGGCACAGGAGCTGTGGGCCCCGGGCATGAAGGTGCGCCTGCTCGGCGTGGCCGTGACCCATTTCGAGGAGGACGGCGCGCCGGTGCAGGAAACGCTCTTCGACGCGGCCGCCCTCGGAGGCGACGACCGTGCAGACGCGACCCAAGGCGCAGCGCTCATCCGCGACGAGAAGAAGCGCCGCAGCCTTCTCGCCGCCACCGATGCTTTGCAGGAGCGCTTCGGCGATGGCACGGTGCGCTTCGGCTTCGAGCTGCGCCAATCCGGCAACACCACCGGCTCCTCCTCGAAAAACGTCGAGGACTACAAGTAGCTTCCCTTACAATAGACGTCAGTAAACGCGACAGAAGGAGCGAGCATGGCGCTGGTTTTGGCGATCGACATACGGAACACGAGGACGAGAATCGGGCTGGCGCTTGACGGGCGGCTCGTCTCCCAGTGGGCCGTCCCCACCGATCCCGACGAGACGGCCGACGGCGCCGTGACCTGCGTCCTCGGCTTCTTCGACGCCCTCGCCCGCGGCCTGGCGCCCATCGAGGAAGGCGCGCCCGGCGCCATCGACCTGCCCGAGAGCGCGCCTTTGGCGGACGGGGCCATCATCGCCTCGGTCATCCCGGCCCTCACCGGCGTATGGGCCGACGCGGCGCGGCGTCTCACGGACGCGCGCCCGCTCACCGTGGGCCCGGGCCTGAAGACGGGCCTCAAGATGAACTTCTCCGATCCTGTGGCCGTGGGCGCCGACCGCGTCGCCGAGATGGTGGGCGCCAAGAGCACCTACGGCGCGCCGGCCCTCGTCATCGATCTGGGTACCTCCACCACCTTCGAGCTTTTGGACGAGACGGGAGCCTTCCGCGGCGGCATCATCGCCCCGGGCATGAAGCTCGGCGCCCAGGCGCTGGCCCGCGGGGCCGCCCAGCTGGCCGCCGTGGAGCTTCGAGCCCCCAAGTCGCTGCTCGGCCGCACCACCGTCGAGGCCATGCAGGCGGGCATCGTCATGGGGGAGGTGGCCCGCATCGACGGCCTCATCGACATGATCTGGGCCGATTGCGGCTACACGACCCCCGTCATCCTCGTGGGCCAAGACGCCGAGACCATCGCTGCGCTCATGGCGCACGCCGTCACCGTCGACCAGACCCTCGCCCTCCGCGGCCTTCTGGAGCTCTATACCGCGAACACACGACGTTAATTAAACTTGAAGATTTTCTGGGCGATCTGGTAGCCCTTGAGTCCGATCTTCTCGCCGGCCTCCGTGGGCAGATTCGTGGCCAGATTCAGCGCGTTGGAGCGGACCCGGCGGTACAGCGACGGGTTCTGCTCCTTCAAATAGGCCCATATGTCCTTCAGATCCTGCTCGTCGGTCTCGCCTCCGCGCATGCGCAGAAACACCGAGCAGATGCACATCATCATGGAGAGGTAGTTGCGCAGGTAGTGGCGCAGATGGCGGTTGCGCACGGCCTGCGGGTCCACGTTGTCAATCATCTGCCGTGTGACGCGCAGCTGCTGGTCCATGCGGCCCATCATGACCTTCTCGTTGACCGACTGGTCCTCGCGGCCGATGAAGTAATGGTAGGCGTCCACGTTGAAGTAGCGCATGGTGCGCACGTAGACCAAGGGCTCGTAGACGAAGATGTTGTCCACGTAGAAGGTGTGCTCGGGCAGCTCAAGGTGCATTTTGCGCAGCATCTCGGTGCGATAGTACACCGAGTGCATGAGCAAATACTGACTCGGCAGGAAGGTTCCCACCTCGTCCCAGCCGAACTCGTAGCCCTCGGGCAGCACGTTGCCGTAGCCCATGACCTTCTGCTCCCCCTCGTCCACCTTGTCGTAGACGTAGTTGGCCACCACCATGTCGCAGGGCACCGGCGCATCCAGCTGGCTGCGCAGATACACCATGAGCGGAAACATCGCCGCGGGATCCAGCCAGTCGTCGGAGTCGACCACCTTGAAGTAGAAGCCGCTCGCGTTCGCGAGCCCCGTGTTCACCGCGCCGCCGTGGCCCTTGTTGGGCTGATGGATGGCGCGGACAATGTCGGGGTGCTCGTTCTGCCAGCGGTCGCAAATGGCCGCCGTGTCGTCCTTGGTCGACCCGTCGTCCACGAGCAGGATCTCGATGTCCTCGCCGCAGGCGAGCAGCGTCTCCACGCAATGATCCATATAGGCTGTCGAGTTGTAGCAGGGCACGGCGAACGTGATGGTCTTCAAAAGCGCCTCCTTCGTCGGGGTCTCGGTGCGCGGGTGTTCCACCTCGCGCGGCGTCCTAGGCGTCGGCCGTCTCCGTCAGGATCTTCTCGGATGCGGCCAGGGCGTCGGCGACCACCTTGTCCATGTTGAAATAGCGGTACTCGGCCAGACGCCCCAGCGGATGGAAGTTCGGCAGCGCGTCGGTCAGGCGGCGGTAGCGCGCGTAGAGCGCGTCGTTGTCATCGTTGATGATGGCGTAGTAGGGAATCTGGGTCGCCGGATCCTCGTAGGCCCGGGAGTACTCGCGCATGATGGTGGTCTTGTCGCCGGTCTGCTCCGTGAGCCACTTGAACTCGGTGATGCGGGTGTAGTCCTCGGTCACCGTGTAGTTCACGGTGCCGCAGGGCAAATGGTAGGTCTCGTCGAAGGTCTCGTAGACAAAATCGAGGGAGCGGTAGGGCAAGCGCCCGAAGCGTCCCAAGAACAGCTCGTCGAGGGGGCCGGTGTAGACGATGGGTCCCTCGAAGGACGCGCCCTTGATATGAATGGCCTCCAAGGGGGCGTCTTCCTCGCGGCCGGCGAAGACGAGATCGAAGACGCTTTCCGCCTCGGTGCCCAGGCAGACGGTGATCTTCTCGTGGCCGAGCAGGTTCTCGAACAGGCGCGTGTAGCCATCGATCGGCATCCCCTGGAAGGCGTCCTGGAAGTAGCGGTTGTCCCGGGAGATGAACACGGGCACGCGCGCGGTCACCGAGGGATCCACTTCCTCGGGAGTGAGGCCCCATTGCTTCTGGGTATAGTAGAGGAACACGTTCTGGTAGACGAAGTCCGCCACCTCCTGAAGCTCCGGATCCTCCTGGGCGCGCAGCTCGTTGATGGTGACCTTGCGCTCGTCGCCGAAGGTGTCGACGAGCTTCTCGATGAGCCGGGCCGCCTTCTCGTCGCCGAAGGCAATTTCCATGGAGTTCTTGTTGAAGGGCACGGGCATGTAGGTGCCATACCAATCGGCAAGCACCCGGTGCTGGTAGCTCGACCACTCGGTGAAGCGGGCAAGATAGTCGTAGGCGCGCTGGTCGTTGGTATGGAAGATGTGCGGCCCGTAGCGGTGCACGAGCACCCCGGCCTCGTCGTACTCGTCGTACATGTTGCCGGCGATGTGCGCGCGCTTCTCGATGACGAGCACGCGAAGACCGCCCTCTTCGGCAAGCTGCCGGGCACTGACAGCCCCGGCAAAACCGGAGCCGACAACGACGGCGTCGTAGTCTTCGATGGCGATATCGCGGAAATCGGCGTAATTAACGGCCATAACGGGTTCTCTCCCTCGTACTCGTTGATGCGAATGGGGCGCCGGCGCTCGGGCGGCGTCGTTCGGAGGATATTGTACCCAGCCCGCATCCGATGGCCTCCAAACCCCATACAAACCGAATAAATGAACCTGCCGCACGGTCGCGCCGTGCGGGGCGACGGCCCGTGCTCTATCATGAGGGCAGGATACCCGTGAGAAAGGACGTTCCCGTGAGCCAGTTCCTCGATTCCATGATCGCCCGCGCGAAGGCCGACAAGAAGACCATCGTGCTTCCCGAGGGCAACGACATCCGCACCCTCAAGGCCGCCGAGGCGATTCTCGCCGAGGGCATCGCCGACCTCATCGTCTTGGGCGACGCCGACGACATCACCGCTGCCGGCTGCAACTTGGAGGGCGCCCGCATCGTCGACTTCCGCACCTCCGAGCTGCGCGAGCCCTATGCCGAGAAGCTGGCCGAGCTGCGCGCGGCGAAGGGCATGACGCTCGAGCAAGCCCTCGAGCTTATGGACAACGAGCTGTACTTCGGCATGATGATGGTGAAGATGGGCGAAGCGGACGGCCTCGTCTCGGGCGCCTGCCACTCCACCGGCGACGTGCTGCGCCCGGCCCTGCAGATCCTGAAGACCGCTCCTGGCGCGCAGATGGTGAGCTCGTTCTTCGTCATGAACGTGCCCGACTGCGACTTGGGCCACCACGGCACCTTCATCTTCTCCGACTGCGGCCTGGAAGTGCAGCCCGACGCCGATCGCCTGGCCCAGATCGCCATCAACGCCGAGGCGGCGTGGCGGTCGCTGTTCGCCGATGCCGAGCCGGTCATCGCCATGCTGTCGCATTCCTCCTACGGCTCGGCCAAAAACGACGATTCCGACAAGGTGGTGCGCGCGACGGCCAAGGTGAAGGAGCTCGTGCCCGAACTCGCGGTAGACGGCGAGCTGCAGCTGGACGCCGCCATCGTTCCCGAGATCGGCGCGGCGAAGGCGCCGGCCTCTCCTGTCGCGGGTCGCGCCAACGTACTCGTGTTCCCGGACATCGATGCGGGCAACATCGGCTACAAGCTGGTGCAGCGCTTGGCGAAAGCCGAGGCGCTCGGCCCCATCCTGCAGGGTATCGCCGCCCCGGTGAACGACCTGTCGCGCGGCTGCTCGGCCGACGACATCGTGGGCGTGGTGGCCATCACCGCCGTGCAGGCGCAGGGGAAATAGCGCTCCTTCTTGCCTTTCCATCCCTCCGGGCGCGAGGTGGCCGAGGGGGTGTCGTGCTCAGACAACATTGAAGTGCAGGGCTCGACGCGGGTCGTCTCATTTTTCTATGCACTTCAATGAACTGCGCGCGGCACCCCCTCGGCCACCTCGCGCCCTGCTCTTCTGGGATTGGGCGGATTTCTCCTCTCTACCCTTTTTTCTCTTCTCTCTCGATGCCGAGTTTCTCGAAGAGTTCGTCGCGGCTGTGGACGCCGAGCTTCTTGTAGACGTGGCGGATGTGCGACTTCGCCGTGCCGTTGGCCACGACCATGGCAGAGGCCACCTCGCTGGCCGAGCACCCCTCTAAGAGCAGCGTGAGCACCTCCTTCTCGCGCTCGCCCAAACCGCAGGCGGCGGCCACGCGATCCACTTTGGCGCGACGGGCCGCATCGAGATCTCCCGTCGCCTGCTCGCCCTCGAAAAGCTCCGCCGAACGAATCGGCGTGACGCCCCGTCTCACGAGGATGATCATGGCGGCGTTGGCAGCCAGAATAGACAGCAGAACCATGATGTTCGACGCGAATTGCTCGACGAGCGCGAAGCAGAGCGCCATGCCCAGGCGGCCGACGAGGCATCCGGCGGCGAAGGCCACCATAAGGCCCGTGAAGGCCGCAAGAGTGTGCCGCCGAGTCCCCTGCGCGCTGGCGCACAGGAGCACGACGGCATAGGCGAGGAAAAGGAACATGCCAAGCGCCGCCAGATCAAAGGAAAGCGCAGGCTCGAGGTGAAGATAGGAGGCGGCTATGACGGCCACGATGATAGCGGGCACAGCGATGGTCGTCAGCGGGAGGACCGCCGCATTTGCCAAGAGCACCACGGCGCAGATGAGCAGCATCGGAGCGAAGAAATCCCCCGAAGCATAAGAAGCGCTGTCGCCCCCGATACCGGCAAAGGCGATGGCCGTGATGAAGGAGAAGCTGAACAGAAACGTCGCCGAGGCCGGGTAGCGGAAGGCATCCGCCGGCACGGCCGCGGGCACAGCCGCGGGCACAGCCGCGTCGTCTTCCTCCTTGGCCTGCTCCGAGCGCAGCTTGCGAGAGAGCACGAACGTCCCCACGAACATGAGCACTCCCATGCACACGCACAGCTTCACCGCCTCCAGGCCCGAGAACACCCAGATGACGAAGGAGGCGAACACGCCCGCCAGCACGATATTCCAAATCACCGAAAAGGAGCGCCGATCGATATGCACGGCGAACCACGAGGTCATGGCCACGGGCAGATAGACGCCGAAGATAGCGCCGCAAACCCAGTTGACAGGCTCGGGCACGTGGATGCCCGCCCCGAACAGCGCGCAGTACAGCACCAAGGTCGCCTGCACGAGCAGGGCCAGAACCCAAAGCAATCGACTGCCCACGACGAGCCGTCCCCCCCGTCGCAACCTCCAACCAAGCATAAGCGCGCAGAGGAGCTCGGCGACATAGGAGGCATCAGTATAGGAGAACATAAACGCCGTAGTGTGCCACATAGACGGCCAGAAGTACACCTGACCCACGAAGGCCAAGTTGCAGGCCAGGCCCACGAACAAGCTAATGGATCCAGCGCCCCTGAAATGCTCCTCGAACCCGAGGCGCAGCCCCGCGATCGTATTCCACAGACGTTTCATCGCTTACCCCTCCTCTTTTTTGCTATCCCCCATGAAACCACAAATAGCAGATGAGCGCCAGCAGCAAAAATGGCAACCTTTCCTCATTTCCAGAAAGGTGGGTTAGCAAGGTGGGTTAGCAAGTTCCACCACCGCTAACCTACAGGTTATCTCTCACGCTAACCTCAGCGCCGACGCTAAAGTGACCAGTGTGATCGGGGACACCGCGATCCCCGGAGCGCCGGAGCGAATGCGTCACGCGACGTCTTCGCCAGACATCAACCCGGCGCGAAGACACCGACCACAAGGGAGTGGAAAATGGGAAAATACACCCGCCGACAGTTCATCACCAGCGCTGGTGTCGGCATGGCCGCCGTCGCCGGCCTCGGCCTTGCCGGCTGCGCGCCGCAGACCCCGGCCGATAAGGCCATGGCCAACACGGGCAACGGGGGAACCACCTTCGCCGACACCATCGCTTGGGACGGCGAGTACGACGTCGTCGTCATCGGCTTCGGCGGTGCCGGTGCCGTGTCCGCCTGCTACGCCGCCGACGCCGGCGCGAAGGTGTTGCTCATCGATAAGGCCCCTCAGGGCATGGAGGGCGGCAACACGCGCTTCTGCGGCCAGATCATCCTGAACTCCGACGACAAGGAGGCCATGCTCGCCTACAACAAGGCCATGGCCGGCGATTTCGCCGTCGACGACGAGCTCATGGACGCCTACGCCGAGGGCCTCACCCAGACGAAGACCATGCTGCGCGACTTCTTCGGCGTCCCCGAGGAGAACTTCCTCGATTGGAAGGAGGACTCCTCCGCCCAGCCGATGATCGCCATGTTCGTCCCCGAGTATCCCGAGCTCGAGGGCGGCGATGACCTTCACGTGCTCACCGTGAGCGACAACGTGTGCAACTCCGCTCTGTGGAAGACCTACCGCAACAAGGTCATGTCCATGAGCGACAACATCGACGTGTGGTACATGTCCCCGGCCACGAAGCTCTTCCAGGATCCGGTCAGCCGCGCCGTCATCGGCGTGGAGATCGACAAGGCCGGCGAGACCGTGAACATCCGCGCCAAGAACGGCGTCGTCATGACCATGGGCGGCTTCGAGAACAACAAGCAGATGGTCGAGGACTTCCTGGGCCTCACCAAGAGCACGCCGGCCGGCACCCTGTTCAACACCGGCGACGGCGTGAAGATGGCCATGGGCGTCGGCGCCGATCTGTGGCACATGGAGGCCTATGAGGGCAACTGCTTCGCGCTCGGCGGCATCTCCTTCGTGGTGAACGAGGATCAGCACGCCAAGACGTTCAACGACCTGCGCAACCTCTCCGGCAGCGTCATCGTCGTGGGCAACGGCGGCGAGCGTTACCTGCGCGAGGACGTGTACAACCGCCACGGACACGTGCCGAGCAACGGCGACTGGGTGAACGTGAAGCGCCCGCGCAACACCTACATGGTGTGGGACGCCGCCCAGAACGAGGCCATTGCCGAGTACCACGGCATCCCGGCCGGCTTTGAGGATCAGGTCGTCTCCGCCGCCACCATCGCGGAGCTTGAGGCCGCGCTCGGCATCCCGGCCGGCAAGCTGGAGCAGACCGTGACCGACTTCAATAAGATGGCCAACGATGGCTACGACCCGGCCTTCTTCCGCGCCGCCGAGACCATGCGCGCCTTCGGCGAGGGCCCCTTCTACGCCATCGAGATGATCCAGGCCTTCCTGAACACCCAGGGCGGCGCCCGCCGCAACGCCCGTGCCGAGGTCGTGGGCACCGACGGCGAGCCCATTCCGCACCTCTACTCCGCCGGCGAGTTCGGCGGCATGACCCCGTACCAGTACAACGGCGGCGGCAACATGGCCGAGTGCCTCATCTTCGGCCAGCTGGCCGGCGTGGGCGCGGCGGCCGAGAAGGATCCGCTGCCGGTGCTCCCCATGGGCGTGGCCTCCGAGATCGTCTATACCCAGGGCAGCGGCAGCCACGAGGTCGATCCCGATCCGGCCGCTTCCGCAAAGCTCGGCGAGAACGAGTATCTCGGCACCTCCACCCTGTGCATGGGCAACGAGCTTGCCGTGAAGGTGAAGATGGAGGGCGACAAGATCGCCGCCATCGACATCGTGCAGCAGCAGGAGACCGCCGGTGTGGGCAGCTTGGCTCTCGAGGCCCTGCCGGCCCGGATCATCGAGGCCCAGTCCACCGAGGTCGACGCCGTTGCCGGCGCTACCGTTTCCTCCACGGCCCTGAAGGACGCCGTGAACAACGCACTCGCCCAGGTGAAGTAGCTCGCCTGATGCGATAGGGGCACCATCAAGCGCCCCGCACCCCTCCCCACGAAATCGAGGCTCAAAGCGGGCCTCGATTTCGTTTTCTAGCCCCGAATCGACGGTTGTTTCATCAGAACCGTCGATTCGGGGCTGACATTTTCCCAAAACGGCCTAATTTGGAAGAAAAGAAGCCCCGGATCGACGATGTTGATAGAACAACCGTCAATCCGGGGCTAGCTTATATCTGAGCCTCAGGTGCCTAGACCAGCTCCGTGATCTCGAGCGTACCCTCCTTCACCAGCTGATAGGTGTCGCGGGCGATCATGTACTCCTCGTTCGTGGGGATGATGATGATCTTCACCTGCGAGGAATCGGCCGATATCTCGCGCTCGAAGCCGCGCTGACGGTTCTTCGCCTCGTCGAGCACGATGCCCAAAGGCTGCAGGCCCGCGAAGATCATGCGGCGCATCTTCTCGCAGTTCTCGCCCACGCCGGCCGTGAGCACGATGGCATCCACGCCGCCCATGACGGCGATGTACTGGCCGATGTATTTCTTCGCGGAGTTCGAGTACATGTCGTAGGCGAGCTGGGCGCGCTCGTCGCCCTCCTCGGAGGCCTGGCGCACGCTGCGCAGGTCGTTGGAGATGCCAGAGATGCCCAAAAGCCCGCTCTTCTTGTTCATGAGGTCGTTCACCTCGGCCGCCGTGAGGTTCTCCTTCTCCATGATGAAGGGGACGATGGCCGGGTCGATGGCGCCGCAGCGGGTGCCCATCATAAGGCCATCGAGAGGCGTGAGACCCATGGAGGTGTCAACGGCCACGCCGTGGTCGATGGCGGAGATGGAGCAGCCGTTGCCCAGATGGCAGGTGATGAGCTTCAGATCCTCCAAGGGCTCGTCCATGAAGGCGGCCGCGCGCTCGGCAATGTAGCGATGCGAGGTGCCGTGGGCGCCGTACTTGCGGATGGCGTGCTTCTCGTACAGCTCGTAGGGCAACGGGTACATGTAGGCCTTCGGCGGAATGGTCTGGAAGAACGAGGTGTCGAAGACGGCCACCATGGGCTTGCCGGGCATCTGCTCGCGGCAGGCCTCGATGCCCATGAGCGCGGCCTTGTTGTGCAGAGGAGCGAGCTCTGCCAGTTCGTCGATCTTGGCGACGACATCGTCATCGATGAGCACGGAGCGATCGAAGTACTTGCCGCCCTGCACTACGCGGTGCCCCACGGCGTCGATGTCGTCCAAAGAGTCGATGGCCTTGGTGGGGCCGCTCGTCAGCGCCTCCAACACGAGGGCCATGGCGGCGTTGTGATCGGGCATGGGCGTGTCGATGACCACCTCATTCTCGTCGATGCCGTGCTTGTGGAAGGCCTCGGCGGAACCGACACGCTCGCAGATGCCCTTGGCGAGCACTTCATGGGTTTCAACATTGATGAGCTGGTACTTCAGAGAGGAAGAACCGGCGTTGAGGACGAGGACGTTCAATGACTTACCTCCTAATCAATAGTTTCCCCTATTTTAGGAGTGCACGCAGGGCGCGTCGCACCTGCTCGCGTCCTTATCGGCAAGCGGAGCGCCGCTCACCGATTGACGTCCCGTCATCTTTTCCGTTGAATTGCGGAGGCGGCTCCCCGTAGGGGGCGACCTTGGTCGCCCCTTCCAACTGAAGACATCATTCCGGTCGAATGGGCAGACCAAGGTCTGCCCCTACGGAATCTGTCGCGCCGTCACCGTTCTAGGAGAGGGTCGTGTCCTGGGTCTCGTCGTCGGGGGCGGCCACCAGCTCGCCCATGAGCACCTCCACCTGCTGCTCGGCGGCGCCCAAGCGCTTCTGCAGCGAGCCCAAGAGCACCACGCCGCGCTCGTAGGCGGCGAGGGACTCCTCCAGTTCCAGCGTATTGCTCTCCAGCACGGAGACGATGGACTCCAGCTCGCTCAAGGCCTCGCGGAAGGTCAGCTCTTCCACCGGCTTCTTCTCGTCAAGGTTCGCGGCATCGCTCATGGCGCTTCCTTTCTCATCGTTGCGTGTATCACTCGTCGCTGCGCGTATCGTCAGCCCCAGGCCTCGACGGCGCTGTGGATGCGGCGGACGTCGTTCACCGTGCAGTCCAGCTCACCGTCGGAGAGGGTCACCACGAGGCGCTCCCCCGCCGCGACGCCGTCGGCCTCGAACACCGAGGCGATCTCGTCGAGGGTGAAGCCGCCGTAGGGCGAGGCGTCCTCGTCGGTACCGTAGCTGTCCTCGGGAGCCCACATGTCGGTGTCGCCGAAGTCGTAATCGTAGTTGTAGTCGTAGCCGTCATCGTAGCTGTTGTAGCTGTCGTAGCTGCTATCGTAGTCGGCCAGGGCCATGATCCCCACGCAGCTGGCGCAACCGCCCATGCCGACGACGAGTCCCACGGCCAGGCCCAGCAGAAACCACGGCCAGCGCCGCTTCTGGTTGGGGTTGGGCGGCTCGTAGCCCGGATAGATGTTCTGTGCGGGCGCCGGGGGCACCGGCGGCTGGCTGCCCGCGCCGTAGGAGCCGTAGCCGGCGCCGTCATAGGGCGCGTAGGTCGGCTGCTGGGCCGTAGCTTGAGTGTAGGCATACGACTGCCCAGCGCCGGCGGACTGTCCGTAGGGGGCGTAGGGCTGCTGGGCGGCCTGTGCCGCCGTGGCGTCGTAGTAGGGCTGCGTCGGCGCCGTGGGCGCGTGTTGCGCTATTTCAGGAGCCGGAGCGGCTGCGGCAGGCGCCGGCTGCACAGCATCGGAGGGCGCCGCGGGCGCAGGCTGAGAGCCGGGAGCGGGCGCTCCGAAGGCAGCGAAGGGGTTCTCGGGCACGGCGCTTGGCGCCGGAGCCGGCGCCGGCTGCTGAGGCTCCGCGCCAGAAGCGCCTGGGATGTTGCTGTTCTCGTCCATGGTCTTCGACCTTTCTGGTTGACGCGGCCGCTAGTTGGCGCGCTCGCTGAACACGGTTTCGGTGACGCCGTCGATGCGGGCGACGATGTCGGCGGGATCCATCAGCATCATGGCCTCGAACAAAGGCGGCGACACCATGTTGCCGCACACGGCCACGCGCAAGGGCTGGAACAGAAGCTTCGGCTTGAGCCCGACCTCCTCACCGGCGGCGCGGCAGAGCTCCTCGAGCGCCTCGGCGTCCCACGGGTTGTCGTCGTCGGCGAGGATGGCCCGACAAATGGCGAGCGCCTCGTCAGCTCGCGCGCCCTCCTTCAACAGCACCTTCTGGACGCTCTTCTCGTCGAGCACCACCGAGTCGCCCCAGAACAGAAACGCCAGCTTGGCGGGGATCTCGTCCAAATGCGCCAGCCGCTCGGCCACGAGCGGGTACATGGCCTCGTAGAACTCGCGATCGTCGTCCACGTCGGCCAGGCACGCCTCCCAGGTGTCGGCGTCCACGTCGGCTCCGGGAAGGCGCAACTCGCGGGCGGCCGCCTCCGCCTCCTCCTTGGTGGGCGTGGGCGCGATAGTGATGCCGTCGGGCACGTTCGAGCCGTCCAAGTTGGTCTGGGCGAGCCAGGGCTTGGCGGCGTCGACCCAGGCGGCAGCGCCCATATCGCGGATGTAGACGCCGTTCATCCAGTCGAGCTTCTTCTCGTCGAAGATGGAGTGCTTCTTCGTGATGCGATCGAGCGAGAACGTGCGGCACAGCTCCTCCGGCGGGATGATGGTGGTCTCGCCATCGAGCGACCAGCCAAGGAGCGCCAGGAAGTTCACAAGGGCATCGGGCAAATAGCCACGGTCGCGATACTCCTCCACATTGGTGGCGCCGTGGCGCTTCGAGAGCTTCTTGCCGTCGGGGCCCAGGATCATGGACAGGTGAGCGAACAGCGGCACCTCGGCGCCGAGCGCCTCGTAGATGAGCACCTGGCGCGGGGTGTTCGAGAGATGGTCGTCGCCGCGGATGACGTGGGTGATGCCCATGTTCACGTCGTCGCAGACCACGGCGAAGTTGTAAGTGAACGTGCCGTCGGTGCGGCGCAGGATCATGTCGTCCATCACGTCGATGGGGAAGCTCATGTCGCCATAGACGGCGTCCTTGAACGTGACCGGGCCGTGGTCGTCGGGCACCTTAAGGCGCCAGACGTGGGGCTCGCCGGCCGCGATGCGCGCGGTGGCCTCGTCGGCCGGAATGGCGCGGCAGGTGCGGTCGTAGCCCGCGTAGCCGCCCTCGCTCTCCTCGGCCGCGGCGCGCTTGGCGTCGAGCTCCTCCTTCGTGCAGAAGCAGGGGTACACCGCGC
>OLQE01000749.1_pt1 | contig 22482 bp, 17 predicted proteins | sample 1643161 | NCBI WGS metagenome assembly OLQE01 (sample SAMEA3136650, study PRJEB25190) | human gut metagenome | reverse complement strand
GGTCATCGACGGCGGCAGCACCCTGCCCGAGACGATGAGCATCGGCACCAACTGAGCGGCGCGCTCTGGTGTCAGCTGATCGGCCCGCACCGGTATCGGCGCATTGGCGTCAGCTGATCGGTCTGCATCGGTCCCTTTGAGGCAGGAGGCTCGTTCCCTGCGTCAAAGAGACCATTTTATGCTCGCCCCATGGCCCTTCTGTCGCATGGGCTTCGTGCTCATGCAACAGAAGGGCCTCCTGACATGCCCGAACTGGTCTTTCCGACGCATGAGCACGGTGCCTATGGGACGGAAGGGCCTTTTGGCTGCGGCTGGGGCGAAGACTTTGTGGGTTCTTCCGGCGTTCGTGTGTGGCGGGTCATGGTTGTGGGATTCGTTCCCGTACGGTTTGTTTGACTCCTCCGGCGTGCAGGGAGAGCGGTGACGAAGGACGTCATGCGGCGCCGACGCGGATCAATCGTCCGGACCGTCGTCGTTGTCGTCGTCCGGACCATCGTCGTTGTCGTCGTCGAGATCATCCCGGTCGTCGTTGTCGTCGTCGAGATCATCCCGGTCGTCGTTGTCGTCGGCGTCGTCATCGCCTGGACCGTCGTCCATGTCGTCATTGACGTCGTCATTGCGGTCGTCGGCATCGTCATTGCGGTCGTCGGCGTCGTCGTCGCGATTGTTCGCGCCGCCGTTTTCCGAGGTGTTCTGCTGCGGGACAATATCGTCGTCTACGTCCGGTGCGTCGCAGGAAGACAGCCCGAACAAAAGGGCAATGGCTGCCAAGGCTACGGTGGTTTTATGGCGAATCGAGGATTGCGCGCTCATTGTACACTCCATTGGGTAGGCGGTCGATCCGAAGGCTGCGGTTGCAGTCGGATATCGGCGGTGCCGAGTGGCTTCACCATAAGGAACGACGGTTACGCGCGGGTGAACAGAAGGTGTATCTCAGGTGGGCGACGTGTGGAGATTAGGCCGGAGAAAGATTGCGTGGGACGACATCACCCCTGAAGTATGCGGAGAGTCCGCCGTTTCCGACGGACTCTCCGATGATGGTACCCCCCGTGGGATTCGAACCCACAACCCACGACTTAAAAGGACGCTGCTCTAACCGTTGAGCTAGAGGGGCAACAAACTCACAGTATACAACGCTATTGGCCAAGCGCGCAACCGCTGGCGTGGTACGGGTGGCGGACGTCGTCCGTCGTCGGATCAGTTGAATCCGACGACCAGGTTCGCCACATGGTAGCCGACGCGAATCATCCAGCGTCCGACCGGGCCCCGCAGGTTCAGCGCCCGCGAGATCAGCTTGCGCCGCACATCGTGGTAGATCGTCGGCGAGGTGCGGCGGATGTTCTCCCACAGCTCATCCTTGATCTTGTAGTTCTCCGGCTTGCGGGACAGGATCAGGAACACGCTGGTCACCGAGCTCTCGATGGCCAGGAAGTGAATCATGTACCGGTACAGGCCATCCGGCACGGTGCCGCGTTCCGGCGTGGCCGCCAGCATGCAGCGGTTGACCAGCTGCAGCTGATCGACGCGGCGGATCATCACGTCGGTCTGCACGCTCTGCCCCTCACGGCCGATGAAGTAGTGGTAGAACGGCACGTCAAGGTACATCAGCGTCTTGACCCACGGGAACGGATGGTACGAGTAGATGAAGTCCACGTAGAACGTGTGCTCCGGCAGCTGCATGCCGGAGGCGCGCACGACCTCGGTGCGGAAGGTCAGCGTGTGCATGATCATGTACTGCGCCACGCCGAAGCGGCCGAGATCATCCCAGGTCAGCACACGGTTCGGCTTCATCACATGCTTGAAATCGACCACATGCTTGACTCGTTTGCCGACCTTGTCGTACACGTAGTCGGTGACGAGCAGATCGATCGGCGCGCCGCCGGCCACCTGCGTGCGCAGCGTCTCCATCACCCGTTCGAGCGCCTCCGCGCCGATCCAGTCGTCGGAGTCCACCACCTTGACATACACGCCGCTCGCCTCGGCCACGCCGGTGTTCACCGCGCCGCCGTGCCCCTTGTTCTCCTGGTGGATGGCGCGCACGATGCCGGGATACCGCTGCTCATACGTGTCGGCGATCTGCGGGGTGTTGTCGGAGGACCCGTCGTCCACGATCAGGACCTCGATGTCGTCGTTGCGCTGCGGCGTGACCAGCGACTCGATGCACCGGCCGAGGTAGGTCTCCATGTTGTACGCAGGCACCACGAAAGTGATGGTTTTGGCGGTCTTCTGCTCCATAATGCTCGGTGTTCCTTGATTGGTTGGCCCACAAGGCCCTTCGGTTCTCTGCTGTATTCCAACGTAGCACTTCGCCTGCCGATATGCTCGTCCGGACAAGGAATCCACACCTGAATCGACGGCGGGAAGACCTGGGTTGTTCCCCTAGGGGATGGCGGCGACGTCTGTGCCGGGCGTTACCGCGTAGCCGCGGCCGTCGCCCCGTCGGGCCCCGCCGCGATGTCCGGCTCCGTGTCGTCGGCCGTCGCGCCCGCTTCGGACGGAATGTCATCCGCCGCCGTGACGGTGATGACGGTGTGCGCCGCCGGCAATGCCGCGGCCGAGGAATGGGCGCGCTTGGCCTTGGCCCCCTCGAACAGCAGCGTCGGCTTGGCTTCCAACCGCGACAGGCCGTGCCAGGCCAGGTTGACGATGTGCGCGGCCAGCTGCTCCTTGCCCACCTTGCGCTGGTCCGCCCAGTACTGCCCGGTGAACACGGTCATGCCCACGAGCATCTGCGCATAGTACGGCACGCCCTTGGTCGGCAGTTTCCGCTGTTTGAACGAGACGGCGAGCAATTCCTCGACCTTCATGCTGACCTCGCCCAGCAGCGAACTGAACGAGCCGGCGGGGTCGGTGGAGGGCGAATCCCGCACCAGCACCTGGAATCCTTCGGCGTTCTCCTCGATGTAGGTGAGCAGCGCCAACGCCGTGCGTTCCACAATCTGCCGCGGATGGTCGGAGGGTCCGGTCAGCGCGGACGACAACGCTTCGGTCAGCGCCCGCATCTCACGATCGACCACCACCGCGTACAGGCCTTCCTTGCCTCCGAAATGCTCGTAGACGATCGGTTTGGACACCTTGGCGCTTGCCGCGATCTCCTCCACGCTGACCGCCTCGAACCCCTTGGTCGCGAACAGCGACCGTCCGATGCGGATGAGTTGCTCGCGCCGCTGCAGCGACGTCATACGAGAGGTGTTGGCCATAGGCACCAGTGTAGGCGGACGTCTGCCGAGGGGCGGGGCGCGGCCGGCGCGAGGCGCGATGCGAATCCGCCCTGTCCGTTGCGGTTTTTAGGCTTGATGGCATGGAACCGAATGTGATTATCGGCATTGTCGCCGCCGTTGTCGTCATCGCGATCATAGCGATCGTGTGGTATCTGCATTCCCGCAAATCCGCGGACCGGCCGTCGCCGCAGGAACAGGCATCGACCGTGGCCGCCTCCGCCGGCGGGCAGCCGTCGACCGGGCATGAACAGGCCTCATCCGAAACCGCGGAACCGGAAGTCGTCGCACGCGCCGGAACCGCTGCACCTGCGGACTCCGCCGTGTCGGTCGCGACCGCCGCCGCGGTGCCGGCCGCCCCCGCCAAGCCCGCGCTCGACAAGCCCGAGGGCGCACGCTCCCGCATCGAGCGTCTGCGCGCCAAACTCGCCAAATCCTCCAACCCCTTCGGCAAGGCCCTGTTCAACATCCTGGCCAAGGACAACCTGTCCGAAGCCGATTGGGAGGATGTGGAGGATACGCTGCTGCTGGCCGACGTCGGCGCCGAGGCCTCCGCGCAGCTGGTGGACGAGCTGCGCACCGACTCGCGCATCACCGGCACCTCCGATCCGGCGCAGGTGCGCGAGGCCCTGCGCTCCAAGCTGCTCGACCTGGTCGGCCCGGGCATGGACCGCCGTCTCAACGCGAACAAGGAGGACGCGAGCACGCCGTCCGTCATCATCATGGTCGGCGTGAACGGCACGGGCAAGACCACGACCGCCGGCAAGCTCGCCCGCCTGTTCGTGGCCGACGGCAAGCAGGTGGTGATGGGCGCGGCCGACACGTTCCGCGCCGCCGCCGCCGATCAGCTGGAGACGTGGGGCGCCAAGGTCGGCGTGCCCGTGGTCCGCTCGGACAAGGACGGCGCCGATCCGGCCTCGGTGGCCTTCGAGGCCTCCGCCCGCGCGAAGGAGGAGAACGCCGACGTGCTCATCATCGATACCGCCGGTCGACTGCAGAACAAGGCCAACCTGATGGATGAGCTGGGCAAGATCCGCCGCGTGACGGAGAAGAACCTGCCCGTCGACGAGGTGCTGCTTGTGCTCGACGCCACCACCGGCCAGAACGGCATGACCCAGGCCAAGGTGTTCGCCGAGGCGATCGGCATCACCGGCGTGGTGCTTTCCAAGCTCGACGGTTCGGCCAAGGGCGGCATCGTCGTGTCCGTGCAGAAGGAGCTCGGCGTCCCGGTCAAACTGGTCGGTCTGGGAGAAGGCCCCGACGATCTGGCCCCCTTCGATCCGGAGGGCTTCGTCGACGGCATCCTCGCCTGACACCCACGTCGCCGGAGTCGTCCCGCAACGTTCCCGTCGCCCGCCGCAACCCGTCATATGTCCGCATCGCGGACGTGGCGTGGGATGCGACGGGCGACGTCGTCACATAGTCGCAACAATCGCCGCAAACGGCGGCATGCCGCGTCATCCTCCCCCGTCTTGGCCCTGAACGCGCCCGTTCCGGGCACCTTCCTCCCCTCCGATGCGTAACCGTACGGAAATACGGCGTAACGCATTGCACATCGAACGGACGTTTGATACCGGACGTCGGCGTTCCCCGTGAACAACCGACGGAAACGGCCCGCGCCGGACGGCGCTTGGGCAGTCGAACGAAACCAAGAGAGGGAGGTAGGCAAATGGACACCGGAGCTGCCGCATGGCTGTTGACTTCCGCGGCCCTTGTTTTCCTCATGACGCCGGGTGTGGCGTTGTTCTATGGCGGCATGGTGCGAGCCAAGGCCGTGTTGAATATGTTGATGTTGTCCGCCGCCGCGCTGGCGGTCACCATGGTGGTCTGGGTCCTGTGGGGCTGGTCGATCTCATACGCGGGCAATGACGTCGCCGGCATCTTCGGCGACCCGATCACCGGATTCCTGCTGGGCGACTCGATGACGGCCCAGGACGGCGTGTTCACCGCCGTCGACACGTCCGGCACGTATCCGGGCAGCATCGACGTGGCGTTCCAGGCCGCGTTCGCCATGATCACCGTGGCGCTGATCTCCGGCGCGCTGGCCGAACGCATCAAGTACAGCACCTGGATGATCTTCGTGGCGCTGTGGATCACGCTGTGCTACTGCCCGATGGCCCACATGGTGTGGAACGGCGGCCTGCTGTCCCCGGATGGCGCGATTTCCCAGGCGTTGGGCGCCGCCGCCCATGATTTCGCCGGCGGCACGGTCGTGCATATCAACGCCGCCACCGCCGCGCTGGTTGTGGTGCTGATCATCGGTCGTCGTAAGGGTTTCGGCACGCAGCCGATGCGTCCGCACAACGTGCCGATGGTGATGCTGGGTGCGTTCCTGCTGTGGTTCGGCTGGTTCGGGTTCAACGCCGGTTCGGCGTTCACCGCGAACGGCGTCGCCGGCTATGCCTGGGTGAGCACGGCCGCCGCCGCTGCCGCCGCCATGCTGGCCTGGGGGTTCACCGAGAAGATCCGTTCCGGCCACTACACCGCGATGGGTGCGGCTTCGGGCATCGTCGCCGGCCTGGTGGCGATCACCCCCGCCGCCGATGTGGTCTCCCCGCTGTGGGCGATGGTCATCGGCGCCGTCGCCGGCATTGTCTGCTGCTTCGCCTGCGGCCTCAAGTTCAAGTTCGGTTATGACGATTCGCTCGACGTGGTCGGCGTCCACGGCGTCGGCGGCCTGATCGGCACCCTGCTGATCGGCCTGTTCGGCGAGGGCACCGGCCTGCTCGCCGGTGGCGACTGGCGTCAGCTGGCCGTCCAGCTGCTGGTGGCATTGGTGGCCATCGTGTTCTCCGCGGTGGTGACGGCGGTCATCGCGTTCGCGCTGGAGAAGACGATCGGCTGGCGTGTTACCGAGGCCCAGGAGATCGGCGGCATCGATCTGGCCGATCAGGGCGAGCGCGCCTACGATTTCGCTGGCACCGCCAGCTCCGTTCTCAAGGAGGTGAAGTGAGATGAAGCTCATCACAGCCATCATCCAGCCCCATAAGCTCGACGACGTGAAGTCCGCTCTGGCCGCCGCAGGCGTGCACGGCATGACGGTGTCCGAGGCGAACGGCTACGGTCGCCAGCGCGGACACACCGAGATCTATCGCGGCGCCGAATACACGGTGGACCTCATGCCGAAGATCCGCCTGGAGGTGCTCGCCGACGACGCCGACGTGCAGGCGTTGGTCGACACGGTCGTCAGGGCCGCGGCCACCGGCACGATCGGCGACGGCAAGGTGTGGGTCACGCCGCTGGACTCGGTGACGCGCGTTCGCACCGGCGAAACCGGTTCCGCCGCCATCTGACGTGGTCCGTTCGGAAGCGTTCCATTGCGGGTCCCCTCACGCCGACGGTGTGCGGGGACCCGCTGTCTATGGCATATCGCGATCCGCGTGCGGCGCGGGTCGTGCGCAGCGTGGGGAGACTGGCCACGTCTCGATCGGTTCCGGGCCGTGCGCCCCTTCCGGTCGGTGTTGGTGACGGGGAGCGATGAGGAGTTTGATATGAGCGCCGTGGATGGTTTGAAGACCCGTTTGCTGGCATTGAGCGCCCCGGACGGGGACGGCGTCTACCGTGACGGAGCGGACAAGCGGCACGCCCGCACCGTGTTGGCTGTGGACTGCCTGCGCGGATTGTGGGATGAGGCGTGCGGGGCGACGTCGTTCGTGGTGCCGGACCGCGGCGTGGGATTGGCCGCCACCGGGTCCCTGTCCCGCGGGCAGATCGGTCCGTGTTCGGACCTGGACCTGGTGCTCATCCACGACGGGCATACGCTGGATTCGCGCCAGATCGCCGAACTGGCGGACCTGCTGTGGTATCCGCTGTGGGACAGCGGTCTGGACCTCGACCATGCCGTGCGCTCCCGCACCCAGTGCGAGGCGGTGACGGACCACGATCTGCCGGCGGCCGTCGGCTGGCTGGAGGTCCGGCCGATCGCGGGCGATACGGAACTGATAGAGGACACGGCCTCGTCGATTCTCGAACGCTGGCGCAAGGCGGCGCGCCGGAGACTGCCCGAACTGCTCGACTCGGCGCAGGCGCGACTGGCGGAGTCCGGCCGCATGTCCTATCTCAACCAGCCGAATATCAAGGAGGCACACGGCGGACTGCGCGATACGGTGCTCGTGTCGGCCCTGGCCGCGTCCTGGCTGGCCGACCGTCCGCATGGCCGGTACGACGATGCCGTCGAACGGCTGCTTGACGTCCGCGACTGCATCCATCTGGCGTCCGGGCGGGATACGAACCTGCTGCTGACCGCCTACCAGCCCAGGGTCGCCGCGATGCTCGGCCTGGCGGATCCCACGTTGCCTGAAGACGAGCGCGCCGCCGCCTCCATCGACGACCTGATGACGATGATCGCCCGATTGGGGCGCACGGTGTCGTTCGCCTATCTGGATACCGCGTCGCGTGCGCGGCGCTCGCTGGTCCACGACCGGACGCGGTTCGCGTTCTTCCAGATGCTCCAGCCGCGTGCGGCCGGACGTCGCGAAGCGCCGAAGTTCGACGCGGTGGCGCCCGGCGTGGTCCGGCATGAGGGGGAGATCGCGCTGGCTCCCGGCGTGGATCCTTCGGCGGATGCGACCTTGCCGTTGCGCGTGGCGGTGGCCTCCGGCGAGTCGGGACTGCCGATCAATCCCGTGACGTTGACGAATCTGACACGTTGCCCGCTCGGTGATTCCGGCTGGGACGGGGAATTCCGTGCGCTGCTCATCCGGCTGCTGTCCTGCGGCGCGGCTTTGCCGGAGGTGTGGGAGCGGCTGGACTATGTCGGCATTCCCGGGCGGTGGATGCCCGAATGGCTGGCTGTCCGCAACCGTCCAAGCGTTTCGGCCGCGCACCGGTACACCATCGACCAGCATATGATCCAGGTCGTCGCACGGTTGGGACGTGGCGGCGGGCGTCCCGACGGCCGTGGCGGCCTCCGCGGCGTCGGCACGGGTTCCGGCATCACGGCCCCGATCGGTATGGTCCCGTCGGACGTATCGGCGCCGGGGTTGTCGGAACAATACGACGACGAGCATTACACCGCGCTGCTGTTGGCGGGATTGCTGCATGACATCGGCAAGCGCCCCGGTGTGCGCGATCATGCGGCCGAAGGCGCGCGCCATGTGCCGGTGATCCTGCGCCGCATGGGATTCGACGGGCACGTGGTCGGCATGGCCACGCTGCTGGTGCGCGAGCATCTGACGCTGTCGGAGTTCGCCACAGGGCGTGATCCGAATGATCCGGACACCGGCGCCGAACTGGCGGAACGGGTGGGGCACGACCCGGTGATGCTGGACATGCTGTTCGACCTGACCCGCGCTGACGGATCGTCTCTGGGGGCGACCTCCGACGAGACGATCACGAAGCGGTACGGATGGTCGCCGTGGCGGGAATCCACAGCCCGCATCATGCTCGCCGCTGCCCGCCGTTTCCTGATGTGACCGTGACATATCGTGACCGTGACACATCGTGACTCTGATCTATCGTGACTGTGACACATTATGGGGAATGGCGATATTTCAAGCTTTTTTGTGTGTCGATAAAGCCTCGATAGATCATGGTCACGTTGTATCAGAGTCACGTTGTATCAGAGTCACGTTGTGTCAGAGTCCGTGGAAACTGGGTGTGTTAGCGCATCCAGCGGTCGGTGCGGATGCGTGCGCCGTTGAAGATGGCGCGCACGCCGACGAAGAGCAGGTTGATGACGGCCCAGAGCACCGCCATCCGCATCGCATCGCTGGGGAGCAACGTGTCATTGACGCAGCGGATTGCCCACAGAACAGGCAGGTATATCGCCGCCGTGACGATGCATCCGACCGCCAGATACCGGTAGTCGCCCGCGCCGATCAGGATGCCGTCGATCGCCCACATCCATCCGCCCAGCGGCAGGAACACCGCCAACACCACCATGCCCACCGTGATGAGCCGCTGCACGTCGGGCGTCGGGGAGAACAGCGGTGCGGCGGCGAAGCCGGCCACGATCAGGGCCGCTCCGATCGCCGCGCCGCCCATCAGCCCTGCATGGCCGGCGGCGCGCGTCATCCGTCGCGCGCGATCGCGGTGTCCTGCGCCGAGTTCGGTGGCCACCAGCGCCTGGCCGGCGATGCCGATGGCGTCCAACATGTTGATGACGAAATTCCAGCACGAATTCACCGACTGATAGGCGGCCAGCACCTGCGTACCCATCGACGTGGCCAGCATGACGGTGGCCACCATGCACACGCGCAGGGCCAGCGTGCGCACGAAAAGCACGGCACCGTCGCCCGCACTGCCGAGGATACCGTGCAGGCGCGGCCGCCAGTCCGCACCGTCCGCCCGTGCCCACAGCAGTGCCGGCACCACCAGGAACACGCCCATGAACCACTGGGCGACCAGGGTGGCCACACCGGATCCCGCCACGCCCCAGCCGAATCCGAACACGAACAGCACATCGAGTACCGTGTTGACCACCGCACCGCACACCGCCGCCATCAGTGTGATGCGAACCTTCTGCAGGCCGCGGAAGATGCCGTTCGCCGCGTACACCAGCAGCATGCCGGGCATGCCGAACACCACGGCGCGCAGGTAGGCCGTGGCGTTGTCCAGCACGGCGTCGCGCGCGCCCACGGCCCAGCACAGCGGTTCGGCGGTCAGGAACAGAACGAGGGACGCCGCAACGCCGATGATCAGTGCCAGCCACAGGCCGTCGATGCCGGCTTCGAGACCTTCGCGCCGCCGCCCCGCGCCGATCAGATGCCCGACCTGGCTGGTGGTGCTGTAGGCCAGGAATATGCACAGGCCGACCACGGTGAGCAGGATGGTGGAACCGATCGAGAGCCCCGCCAGCGCCGTGTCGCCGATGTGGCCGACGATGGCCGTGTCGATGAGCACGAACGCGGGTTCGGCGATGAGCTGTCCGAAGGTGGGGACGGCGAGGGCGAGGATCTGGCGGTTGATGGCGCGGGCGTCGGCGGGATTCGTTCGTGGCACGAGGTGATTCTACCTACCGGACTGACCGGATGGTGCGGAACGGTGGGGATGATGCGGGACGGTGGGACGGGCCGGGTGATGCGGAATGGCGAGTGCGGTGCGGAAAGGTATGACCGGTATGCGGGTGTTGGGCCGATGGCCTGGGTGTGGGCCGCGGTTTTGGCTCGGCTTGTCGAAACGAACATGGTGACGTGTGTGAATGATGATGCGCGAATGGCGCGAACGAGGCGGTTGCTTGCATTTACCACGGTTGCTTCGATTAGGCAAATCGAGGTCTCACGTCTGTGGGGTTATCCCCGAGTTATCCCCAAGTTATGCACATAGTTATCCCCATATTGTGGATAACTCATATCTCTATCCACAGAGTTATCCCCAAAATGTGGATAACTCGGGTTTTTCTATCCACATTGCAGAGTCCGAGCGTGTCGCACTGCCGAACGTTCCCTGAACGCAATGTGAACGGTAACGTACAAGAACGGGCGGCGCTGATACATTGCCGGAGGTCGTGCGGGCCGCCACACGAGGCTGTTGGTCGGGCTGCCGGTGAACTCCGAACGGGTGTCCGAGGGTGGGGCGACGTCGGAGGCTTGGCTTCGGGCGGTTCGGAGCGCATGGGTATTGTCGGGAGGCCGATGCGATCATCGGTTGTTACGTGTTCTTGAGCGATTGTGACATCGGCGGTGTCATGTGTGGCTTCGGAGGCTTATGATACGGAAGGAAGCCTGAGTTGCGGGGGAAACGTGACGCACGCCGGCGACCGATGTGACCGACACGGTCGCCACGGCATGGCGCGACAAAGGGAAGGGAAGCCATGTTGGTGGCGATTGTGGATGACGATCAGCTGCAGGCCGAGGAATTGGCCCGGATGGTTCGGAGCTCGCCATCGCTGGGCCAGGTTTTGTCGCGATCGTCAAACCATGTATCCGCTGCCCATGCGTCAAGCGGATGTTCTGACGCGTTGCCCGTCGCCGAAAAAGCCGGTAGCGACATGTCATCGGACGGCGTGGACGTTTGCTGTTTCGGCTCCGTGGAGACCTTCGAACGGTTCTGTCGTGACGGGGAGTGCTGCGTCGACATCGTGTTCATGGACATTCGCTTCGGCGGGTCCGCTGCGGCGGAGGGTATCGAGGCGGTGGCCCGATTGTTTCCGCGGGGCAGCACGACGCAGGTCATCTACGTCACCGGATACGGCGACTACCACTCCAAGGTGTATACGACCCAGCATGTCGGTTTCCTGATGAAACCGGTCGGGCAGAAAGCCGTGGATGAGGCGGTGGCGGAGGCGCTTCAGCGACGTGCCGAGTCGGCTGAGCGCCCGGTGCTCGTCGCGTCCGGCGGCGATGTGCGTGTCGTGCTGCCGCGCAACGTGATGTGGGCGGAGAGCCACCGCCGATTGTTGTGTATCCACACCCGCTACGGTGATGTGGAAACATACCTCAAACTCGCCCGGTTCGCCGAGATGCTCCCCGATCGCTTTGTCCACTGTCACCAAAGCTTCCTGGTGAATCTTGATTATGTGACGGCATGGAACAACGACCGGTTCGTACTCGCCGATGGCAGGGCGATTCCAATCAGTCAGCGTCGTCGGGCCGTGGCGAAGGCGGCGGTGTTGGCGTACGCGCGCACGGTGCGATGACTGCGGGAGCAATGTTGGAGGCCTATGTCGCCGGGCCGATGGTCGGTGACGTGGCGGCCGTACTGGTTGCCGTCGCGCGTTTCCATGTGCAGAACCATGCGATGCGTTCCCGAGCGCCGGTCGCATTGATGTGCGGGCAGTCGGTCCTGTTGCTCGTGATGATGCTCATGCGCCCCGAAACCGGACTTGTCGAAGACGGCGTGGCGGTTCGCGTTCTGCGCTTGGTGGTCTTGCCTGTCGTGATATACGTCGTACTGCCTTTTGCCCTCTATACGGGCGGTGTCGTGGAACGCATGCTTGCCGTATGCGCCACGACGCTGGCGTTCTGCACGACGGCGTTCGCCGCGGTCGGTCTGGCATCGTTGCGGACACATCTGTTGGGGGCGCCGCCGCTCGTCTTGACGACTGTGCCGTTGGCCGAGGTTCTGTCGGGCGTCAGCGTGTTGCCGGGGTCGATGCGTACGGCGCGGGCCTATGTGATAGGTGCCATGGTCGTTGAGATTGGCCTGACGTTGTTGCTCGAATTGATGGTATCGGAACGGGCGCGTCGGTATTATGCGCATGCGGACTTCCTGCGCAACGACCGGTTCCTGTTGTTCTCCTTGTTTCAGTTCGCGATTCTTGGCGTGTCCCTGACGATGGCCGTGTCGGTGTTTGCGGACGGGCGGCAGTATCTGTTTGGTGCGGCCGCCCTGGGGGTGGTTTGCCTGTTCGTGGACGTTGTGTTGTTTCGGTCAATGGAGCGCGAATATCGGGCACGTCTGGATCGGGAAGCCTCGCAATTGCTGCAACGGGAACTGGACGCGTGCCTGCGGCAGTATGGCGAAGTCGCAGGGTACGTGGAGTCGGTGGCGCGACGGAATCATGATATCCGCAATCAGTTGGCCGTTGTGTCCGCGTTGGCGCGGCGTGGAGAGTTCGATGCGGCGACTCGGCATCTGGAGTCGGTGGCGGCACTTGGTCGGCAGATGCATGGTGACGATCGTGCGACCTCAGGGCGGCGGCGATGACGACCGCCGTTATGATTGCCGCCGCCGTTGCTGACGGCCTTGCATTCGCGTTGCTGCTGTTGTCGTCGGTACGTCTGATTGGCGGTCTGGAAGGCGCGACGGTCGGTAGGCGTGCCGTGAACATGCTGTATCCGTTGAGTCAGATGGCGTTCATCGGATACAACATGGTCTCGCTTCATCTGGGCGGTGATGTCCGGTACCGGGTGCCCTACGCGTTGCTGCTGGCCGCACTCGCCGTGCTGTGCGCGATGGGGGATGTCGCACTGTTCCGAAACTTGGCGGAGGCTGAGAAGGCGTTGCTGTACCGGGAGCGGCGGGCGCGACTTGAACGGCAGCTGTACGCCCAGCGTCGGCATCTGCGGATGCTGCGTCGCGAGCTGGACAAGGCGATGGCCGTGGACGAGGTGATCGAGACGCGTCTGGCCGAAGCACGTGCCGCTCTGGCACGTCGGGATGCGGACGCTGTGCACGCATGGTGCGCGGATCTGTCGGCGCGATTGCCGCAGTGTCGTGCGTTCTGCCGCCACAAGGCTGTCGACGCGCTGTGCGCGACAATCATACCGGCGTTGCGCCGCGACGGTGTCGCATGCGACCTCGATATCGATCTGGACGATGACTGTCCGCTGCCGAGCGCTGAGCTGTGTGCGTTGTTCGCGAATCTACTCGACAATGCCGGCACGGCGTGCCTCGCATTACCGCGCGATCGGCGGTGGATGACGTTGCGCGCGCATGTCGTGCTCGATTGCCTGGTCATTGAGACCAGCAACGCCGCGGCCTCGCCGCCGTCTCGAAGATTCCGCGGCGTCGCCGCGCATGGTCGCCGGTTTGCCTCGCACGGATGGGGCCTGTCGATCATCCGCGGCGTCGCCGAACGCCACGGCGGCACGTTCGATGTATCGTATGTTGCCGCGTCCGGCGGTGGGCCGCAATTCGTCGCGAAGGTGGTCGTGCCTTGCCCGGCGCAATCGGTTATGACGTGAACGTTATGCGTTGTGACGGGGTGGCCTGTCCTCGGGGGTTTGCCGATACATTCCACCGTGTATGGCATTGCTGATCCGTAAGGGAGAGGAAGTATGAGAAGGAAGCACGTATTCGGCATAGGCGTAGTGGCCGCCGCCATGATGCTTGGGGGACTGGTCATCGCTCCTGTTGCCGTTGCCGATGAGGTCGCGACGCCGGACGTCGTGGCGTCGGAGGCCGCTGCGCAGGCTGAAGATGATGAATTGCGCCTGGATTTCTTCACGCCGGATGTGGATCCGCAGGCAATACTGCCTGGGATGGTGGTCTGGATGACCGCGCATGTCAATCCGATTTCGGCTTTGGAAGGGGATTGGGGTGTTTACCTATATCCGAAGGCCGGCGGCCCGTGGCGGCGTTTGGCTTCGGTGACGTTCGACTCGAATGGCGACTGGGCAAAGGAAACGGGTAGTAGAGTCATCATTCCTACCGATTTGGCCCCGGGCGAGTATGTGCTGCAGCTGGCGATTCCGAATACCGGGGGCTACTCGGATGGCAATCAGGAGATCACCGTGCTGGAACCGCCCGCCCCGCTTATGGGGGTTTATGCGCGTTTGGACACAACTCCCTTCGTTATGGCAGGTAATCTCATCCCGAATGGTTTCTACACGATGCAGTGGCTTGATGCGAATCATGATGTTGTAGCCTCGGAACAGCACGTTCAGGCCAGCAACGATGGTCTGATTATGCGTGACTTCACGCCGCTTGCCGGACGTACGGGAATGTACGCCTTCGTGGTATACCGTGAAGGTTTCGACGTTCCTGCGGGTTCCCTTCCATTCAGACTCGTGAATGGTGTTCCGCAGATGCCGAGTATCGAGGGCGTGGGGGAATCCGCCGGTGATGCCTCCGGTGAAGGGGCTCCGACTGCAGCGCAGGGCGATGAGTTTACCATTACGGGTAAGGGGGCCGAGCCGAACACCACGTACTGGCTGTCGCTGGACCCGGGGCCCGTGCTGTTGGGATCTGTGACGACCGACGCCAGCGGCGCGTTCAATACCACGGTGAAGATTCCGGTTGATACCACACTTGGTAATCACCACATCAGTTTGACGGTCGATGAGGAGGGGCGCATCTCCGTCGCCGAATTTGATCTCGAGGTGACTCCGGCTGAGAGCGGGGACACCTCAGATCAGCCGGAGACCGAGCCTTCCGATCAGCCGGAGAGCGAGCCTTCTGATCAGTATGGGGATACCTCCGATCAGCCGGAGACCAAACCTTCTGACCAAAGTGGGGACGCTCAAACTCAGCCGGAGGCCAAACCTTCCGATGACAAGAAGAAGCCTCTGCCCAATACCGGTGTCGGTATCGTCGTGGTCTTGGGTGTGTTGGTTGCGTCTGCCATGATCGGTGTCGTGCTTCGGTTGGGCCGTCGCATGGTCCGATGATAGTGGAATAGGTCATACAGCATTACAGTACAATCGGCGGCCTCGGTTCTTGTCGGGGCCGCCTTGATTGCTGTTTGGCCATTGGTGGAGCGGACGTTTTCGGGAAAGCGCGGTTCAGCGTCTGTGACGTCAGCTTATCGTTCGACGCCTCGCGCGTAGAGTGTGAGACATTGTTGTTCTTCAAACAGCTCGACGCCGCGGACCTGCCCTTCGATTACGCCGCGCAAGACCTGTACGACGAACTGTCTGCGGCGTACCGTGCCGCGGACAAGAACAGTACGTTCGCCATCCTGCTGGACGAGGTGCAGGAGGTGGCAGGATGGGAGAAGGTCGTCCGCCGTTTCCAGACGCAGCAGGATACTGACATCTATCTGACCGGATCGAACACGATGCTGCTGTCCGGCGAACTGGCCACCTACATCGCCGGCCGGTATGTGGAGATACCGGTCTACCCGTTCTCATTCGAGGAATACGTATCATGTCGTGCCATGCAGGACGAATCGTCGGATTCGTCCGACGTGCTGCTGGCCGACTACATGCGATACGGCGGCATGCCGGCGCTGCTCGCCCTGGGGGCGGCGGACGAGGCGCGTGCCACGGAGGTTCTGGACGCCATATTCAACACAATCGTCGTCAAGGACGTGGCGAGCCGGTACGGTATCCGCGACCTCGCGACATTCGACAAGATCGCTCGGTACCTGTTCGCGACGTCCGGGAATCTGTTCTCGGTGCGCAGAATCGTCAACACGTTGAAATCCTCCGGCGTCGTCATCAGCCCGCAGACGTTGGACGATCAGATCAGGATGCTGGGACAGGCGTTCGTGATCTATGCGGCGGAGCAGACCGGGTTGAGAGGCAAACAGATCCTCCGGCCCCAGCGCAAGTATTATCCGGTCGACAATGGGTTCAGGAACTATGCCCTGGGCTTCGCCGGCGTGGACTTCGGATTCCAGCTGGAGGGCATCGTATACATGGAACTGCTGCGTCGCGGATGGACGGTTCACGTCGGTGCGCTGCCCACGGGAGAGGTCGATTTCGTTGCGAGGCGAGGCTCGGCGATGCGGTATGTTCAGGTCACCGCGTCGATGGCCGACGAAGCCACACGCGAGCGCGAACTGGCGCCGCTGCGCGCGGTCGGTGACTCTTTCCCGAAGGTCGTCGTGACGCTCGAACCCTACGGCGTCGGTACCACACAGGACGGCATTACCGTCATCCGGGCCGTCGACTGGTTGCTGGACGTCGATGGGGACATGGGCGATCGGTAGATATCTACCGGCTTTCGAGCCTGCATCTATACTCGAACGTATGGTTGATGGAAACAGTTGGGATGAGTCCCGTTCGGGCGGGAACGGCCGTGGTTCGCGCGGCGCGGACGGCTACGCCGGTGACGCGTCGTATACGTCCGGCGCCTCCGGTGCGTCGTCGCGTGACGTGATCTTCGACCGCGTGCCCCCGCACGATGATGACGCCGAGATGGCCGTGCTCGGCGGCATGCTGATGAGCAAGGACGCCATCGGCGAGGTCTCGCAGATGATCGACGTTTCCGATTTCTACCAGCCCAAGCACCAGACCATTTATGAGGCCATCATCACGCTGTTCTCCGGGTCCCAGCCGGTGGACGTGGTGCTGGTGGCCAATGAGCTGCTGAAATCCGGCGACCTGGAGAAGGTCGGCGGCGCCGATTATCTGCATAGTCTGGTGGCGTCGGTGCCGACCGCCGCGAACGCCACGTTCTACGCCGAAATCGTGCATCAGCGCGCCATCCTGCGCAATGTTATCGCCGCCGGCACCAAGATCGCCCAGCTCGGGTATTCGGCGGAGGGCTCCCAGGCCGAGGATGTGGTGAACCTGGCCCAGTCCGAGGTCTACGAGATGAGCGTGGGCCGCGTGCGGCAGGATTACGCGCCGCTTGGAGACGCCGTCAAGGACACGTTGGAGATGCTGGACAACCTCCAGCAGGGTAACGTCGAGCGCGGTGTGCCCACCGGCTTCCGTGACATCGATGACGTGACGCAGGGCCTGCAGCCCGGCCAGATGATCGTGGTGGCCGGCCGTCCGGCCATGGGCAAGTCCACGCTCGGCATCGACTTCGCCCGCGCCGCCTCTCTGCACCACGGCCTGACCTCCATCGTGTTCAGCCTCGAGATGAGCAAGACGGAACTGGCCCAGCGCATCATCTCCGCCGAAACGGACATCCCGCTGGTGGCGTTGCGCCGCGCCGATGACATCACCCCGGAACGGTGGAACACGCTGAACAAGTTCTGGAACCGCATGCAGAACGCCCCGCTGTTCATCGACGACAGCCCGAACATGAGCCTGATGGAGATCCGGGCCAAATGCCGGCGTCTCAAGCAGACCAACGACCTGAAACTCGTGGTCATCGACTACCTGCAGCTGATGACCTCGGGCAAACGCGTGGAAAGCCGTCAGCAGGAGGTCTCCGAGTTCTCCCGTGCGCTGAAGCTGCTGGCCAAGGAGCTCGAGGTGCCGGTCGTGGCGCTCTCGCAGCTCAACCGTGGTCCCGAGATGCGCAACGACAAGAAGCCGCAGCTGTCCGATCTGCGCGAATCCGGCTCGATCGAGCAGGACGCCGACGTGGTGTTCCTCGTGCACCGTCCCGACTTCTACGACAAGGAAGACCGTCCGGGCGAGGCCGATATCATCATGGCCAAGCACCGCAACGGCCCCACTGATACCTTCAATCTGGCGTTCCTGGGCGCGACCTCGAAGTTCAAGGACATGCCGCAGCAGGACTACAACAATCAGGGGGTGTGATGATGACCGCACATAACGCAACCTCGCAGACCTCGACCGCCGTACGGACTCCGTCCGGGCAGGCGGCGTCACGGCGCCCGTGGTCCTTCGCCACCCCGTTGATCGGCAAGGCCGTACGCAAGGCTGCACGGCTCGCTCATTTCGGCGGCAGCGCCTTCCCCGGCAGGATCGCCGAAAGCATCGATCCGGGCTTCCTGGCGCGCACGCTGGGCCAGTTGCCGCTCGGTGTGGTGCTTGTCTCCGGCACCAACGGCAAAACCACCACCACGCGTATGGTGGCCTCCGTGCTGGAGAACCTGGGGCTGAAGGTGTTCACCAACCCCACCGGCTCGAACTTCACCCGTGGTGTGGTCTCCGCATTGCTTGACCAGGTCACGCTCGGCGGTCGGCTCGACGCCGACATCGCCGTACTCGAGCTTGACGAGGCCTACGCCGTGCATTTCGTGCGTCAGGTCAAACCACGGTACTGTCTGCTGCTCAACGTCATGCGCGACCAGCTCGACCGGTTCGGCGAAATCGACAATACCGCCCGGCTGTTGAGCAACGTGGCCGAGGCCACCACGGGCACCGTGGTGCTCAACCGGGAGGATCCGCGCATCGCCGCGCTCGCCGGTGTGGCTGCGGCCGCACAATCCGTCCGCTACTTCGGTCTGGATGCCTCACTGCGTTCGTTCTTCCCGTCCGATGACGACATGGCCACCACGGTGAGCCTGCCGGGCGTCGCGCAAGGGGTCGCCTCCAGCAAGGCGTCGGATGCCGAATCCGCCGCGAACGCCGCATCTCCCGTCGACGCCGCGCTCGCCGCTGAAGCTGTACACTCGCCGTCCAGTGGCGCCGACTCCGGGCTGGAGTCCGCCGTTTCCGGCGAATTGCCCGCCGACGTCACACTGATGGCGGTCGGCGACCACCAGGCTACGTTCCGCATCGATGGCGCCGACCTGACCACGCCGGTCCGGCTCGAAGGCGTCTACAACCTGTACAACGCGGCGGCCGCGCTCGCCGTGGTCCGCGCCGTGCTGGCGGACATCCGCCGCGATGTGGCTGACATGAGTGGAACACGCGGTGCCGCCGCACCGACGGGCCCTGATGCATCCGCTGCACGGGTGACGGACGTGTCACAGTCCGATACCGATGCGCTGCTGGAGGCGCTGTCCACGGTCACGCCGGCCTTCGGCCGTGGCGAGTCGATCGATGTGAACGGTTCCAAGGTCGAACTGCTGCTGGTCAAGAACCCGATGGGCTTCCGCCTGTCGCTGGCGTCGTTCCCGCCCGAGGGCCATGACACGATGATCTGCATCAACGACGAATACGCCGACGGGCGCGACATGAGCTGGCTGTGGGACGTGGACTTCACCAGCCTGCGCGGCACCGGCGTGGCGATGGTCTCCGGCGTGCGCGCCTGGGACATGGCGCTGCGCCTCGAATACGACCAGGTGCCGGTCGCCGAGACCGACACCGAGCTCGACAAGGCCGTCGAACGGTTCGTGACCGCCAATCCAGGCGTGCCGAAGCACATCTACTGCACATACACCGCCATGCTCGCCGTGCGTGCGCGGCTCGGCCACATGACCGAGGTCGCCGATGCCGGCGTGGGACGTTAAGGAGTGACGATGAGCGAAACCAACGAGACTGACGGGACTGCCGGCGCCATCGACGTCACCGCCGTCGAAGGTACTGTGACCGATTGCGCCTCTGCGCAGGATATGAGCGGCGAGGCGCTCTCCGGCATGCTCGATGCGATACAGGCCGAAACGGAGAGTGCGGGTGAGGCGCTTCCCATCGACGTCGTCTCCCTGTACCCCAAAGACATGAACATCTACGGCGATTCCGGCAACGTGCTCACCATCGCCCGCCGGCTCGCGCTGTACGGCTACGCGCCGTGCATCCACGAGATCAACCAGGGCGATCCGTGGCCGGCACACGTCGACATGATCCTCGGCGGCGGCGGCCAGGATACCGGACAGAAGAAGATCATCGACGACCTGTTCGCCCGCGCCGACGATCTGCGCGCATTCGCCGCGGACGGTGTGCCGATGCTGATGATCTGCGGCCTGTACCAGCTGTTCGGCCACTACTTCGAGACCATCGACGGCACGCGCCTGGACGGCATCGGCATCATCGGCGCCCACACCGTCGGCCGTGACGTGCGCATGATCGGCAACCTCGTCGAACACTCTGCACGGTTCGGCGACATCATCGGCTACGAGAACCATTCCGGACAGACCTTCCTCGACCCTGGCGTGGAACCGCTGGGCCGCGTCGACCACGAGGGCACCGGCAACAACGGCGAGGACCACACCGAAGGCGCTCGTGTCAACAATGTGATCGGCACCTACATGCACGGTTCGCTGTTGCCGAAGAACCCGGCCATCTCGGACTTCCTCATCCGTTCGGCCGTGGAACGCCGCTACGGCTCATTCGAACCGCGGCAGACCAAGGAATGGGCCGTCGAACTCAAACGCATCGACGCCATCGCGGCCAAGGCCCGGACCGTGGCCGCCAACAGGCCGCGCTGACGGCCTAATGGGCGCCTTCCAAATACAATAACGGTCGTTCCACGGCGAGGCGGAACGACCGTTGCTGCATTCATGACGCTTCCGTACTATGCGGAAACGGGTGATGTCACTGCTCGGAGGCGGTCAGCACGAAGCGGCGCACGAGGGCGGCCAGGGCGCCGCCAACCAGCGGGGCCAGGATGAAGACCCACACCTGGGCCAGAGCCTCGCCGCCGGCCAGCAGGGCCGGGCCGAAGGAACGAGCCGGGTTGACCGAGGTGCCGGTGAACGGCAGGCCGAGGATCACGATGGCGGCCAGGGCCAGGCCGATGACCACGGCGGCCACGGCCAGCGGGGGAGCCCTCAAGGCCCAGGGCGCCGGTGAGCGCGGTGGAGCCGACGGCGGTGCCGCAACCGATGGTCACGAGCATGATGGTGCCGATGAACTCGGCGATGTACTTGCGAATATTCATAGTGCTATCTCTCTCTTTGTCGATGAACCTGCGCCGATGGGGGCGCAGAGCCTCAGTCAGCCTACGGCATCGGCGGGGGCATGATGCCGGAGAGAGGCATTCCATGCCTTTTTCGTGGTACGGCCTTCGGCGGGCATGCCCCTGACGGGCACATCGTTATGCGCGGAATCCGTATCGTTCGGATTGCGGTACATGATATGAGACGGGTACGGCCGGTGCGATTGCGGAATCCTCAGCAGTGTGAGCCGCGATATGCGGTAGAGTGGAACCACATCCGTTCTAAGGAGGACAAGATGGCTGATTTCGATTTCGGCGAAGGCCTGCGCAAGGTGTTCCTGGCGGGCGTCGGCGCCCTGGCCACCACGGTGGAGAAGGGCCAGGAGATCGTCGATGATCTGGTCAAGAAGGGCGAGCTGACGGTCGAACAGGGCAAGGCCCTGAACACCGAGCTCAAGCGCAAGGCCGAGGAAGTCAAGGAAGAGCACGAAGCCAAGGCCGAGTGACCACACTCGACCGCAATCCAAGCGTCCGGTGCCGTGTAGGCGTACCGGACGCTTGTCAATATCATCATGCATGACGAATCCCGGCAGCCGGCGGCGTCCCAGCCGAGCCAGCGAACGACGGACGCAACGGACGCGTCCGCCGCGGCTTCCGCATACTCGTCGTACGGCAACCGATACGCGCCCGGCAGCGCCGACGCGGAAGTGGCCGAACTCATCGGCCTGTTCGGGTCCCGCCGCAACAACGCGTTCGCCGAACGGTACCATCTGACCCGTCGCAACAAGATCAAACGTCTGTGGCAGATCGCGCGCATCGCCAACCAGTTCGACGTCGTCCACGGCCTGACCCCGGTCAAGATGCGTCTCATGCTCGAGGCGCTCGGCCCCACCTTCGTCAAGGTCGGGCAGATCCTGTCGATGCGTTCCGAAATGCTGCCGCAGGCGTTCTGCGACGAACTGGCCAAGCTGCGCGCCGACGCGGACCCCATGCCCTACCAGACGGTGGTCGAAACGCTGTCCAGGGAATACGGACGACCGATCGGCGAGGTCTTCGCCAGCATCGACCCCACGCCGCTGGGTTCTGCATCGCTTGCCCAAGTGCACCGCGCCACTCTCGTCACCGGAGAGGACGTGGCCATCAAGGTGCAGCGTCCGGGCGTGCGCGAAACCATGGCGCAGGACGTGTCCATCATGCGCTCGATCGCGCGGCTCGCCACCCGCGTCATGCCCAACGCCCAGGTGGTGGACCTCGGCGGCGTGGTCGAGGAACTCTGGGACACCTTCGAATCCGAAACGGACTTCCTCGTCGAGGCCCGCAACCTTGCCGAATTCAAACGGTTCTGCCAGCCCTACGCCTACATGGACTGTCCGCAGCCCTACATGGACCTGTGCACCGAGCACGTGGTCGTCATGGACTACGTCGACGGCATCTCGGTCTCCCACCCCGAACAGCTGATCGCCGCCGGCTACGACCTGAAGGAGATCGGCACCAAGCTCGTCGACAACTACGCCACCCAGGTGCTCGACGA
>OLQE01000745.1_pt1 | contig 22558 bp, 15 predicted proteins | sample 1643161 | NCBI WGS metagenome assembly OLQE01 (sample SAMEA3136650, study PRJEB25190) | human gut metagenome | reverse complement strand
GCGCGGCATGGGCGCCTGCTGCGCGCGATTGACGGCGGAGCGCCCGTAGTTCTGGCTCAGGCTGTTCTGATAGGCACGCTCTTCCTCATAGAGTCGGGCGAGCGTGGGGCCATCGACGTTTTCGGCGAAGACGGAGAACTTTCCCGGCTTGAGGGCGGGGTCGATCATGAAGCGCACGAGGGGCTCGCCCACGAACCCGTAGCGCTTCTTGTCGGCCTGGGCTTTCACAAAGCTCGTGACCTCGCGTGCGAGCTGCGGGTAGAACGGCGCCATAAGTGAATCGTCGTCGGCAGAGATGAGGATCGTGTAGAGCGCCGGCGCGGTGTTGGCGCCGTTGACCACGAGGGTCTGATCTTCCATCTCGCGAGCCGCCTGCTTGGCGAGCTTCTTAAACGAGAACGGGGCGCGCGCGGCACCGAAGATGCCCGCCACGTGGTCCTCGAAGATGTTCAGGAAGTTCACGATCGATCACCCTCCGGGATGTCCTTGCGATAGCCAAGCAGATATACACACATGCCGATGATTATAGAGGATAGAGTTCCCGCCTCGAGAATCTTGGCAATCGATGCAGTGTCCACGCTGGCAATTTCCATAGGGTTTGCAAGACAGAGCAGCAAAACAACCATAATTCCCGCGAGCGCGCAGGCAACGCCGAGCATGCCGCCGCCGCGCGAATCGCGCATGTTGCGGGCGTGTCGGGAGAGCGCGGCGCTCGTTGCCGCAGCGGTCGCAGCGACGAGCGCGAGCCCCGCGAGGAAGGGCGCATCAGCGAGCGAAGCGAAGGCGGCGGCGCTCTCGAGCGCCCCGCCGTTCTCGATCGCGAGGTCGAGCCATCGGCTGAGGGCAACTCCGAGCGAGCAACTGATGGCGGCGGGCACTGCGGGCAGGAAATATCCCGCAAAAGCCGCCACCGGGCCTGCGAGCACGAGGGGGTCGCCCATGGCGGCACCGAGCGCCATGATGCACACGAGCGCTGCCGAGGCCGCTCCGAGCGTGCGGCCCCACGTGTACCACCATCCAACGAAAATCGCGCAGAGCACGGCGGCTGCGGGCAGGACGGCGATGAGATTCGTGGTGCTCATGATCATCATGAGGAAGCCCGTGGCTACCAGTGCCGAGCCAATCTGCGGGGCGATGCCGCCGGCGGCGCCGATGGCGATCGCGGCGAGAACGCTCGCCTGGATGTCGAGCCCGAGGGTCGTGAGGATTAGGGCGCAACACATTGCCGTTCCCACGCCTCCGATCACGCTCGTGGCGAGTGCGCGCGCCCGCGGGGTACGGCTTCCCAGGTAGCCCTCGGCAGGGTCGAGCTCCCATACGCGGCGTTGCCCCGTGGCTTCGGTTTCCCCGGAATCGCCCTCGTCGTCGGCGGTGAGCTTTTCAATCATGCGCGCAAGGCTTTTTCGCCCCTCGCGCGCGTCTCCCAGGTGAGGGAGGAACCAGTCGCTAAAGTCCGCAATACTCGCCATGCGTTCCGACGGTTCGGGCGAGAGGGCGCAGAGCAGGGCTTCCTCGCTGTTTTCGGGAATGTCCGGCAGGAGGCTCGAGGGCACGATGACGCCCTTGTCTATGCGCTTGAGCGAGTCGGCGGGGGTGCCCGCGCGGAACGGCGCCGTGGCGCAGAGGGATTCATAGAGCACGGCGGCGAGCGCGAACACGTCGCTGCGCTCATCTACCGCGTCGCCGCGTAGCTGTTCGGGAGGCATGTAGCCGATGGTGCCGCCCCGCGCCCCGCCGAAGCCGGCGGCGCTCGTGAGCGTTGCCATGCCAAAGTCTGCGAGCTTGACGTGGCCGCTCCGGTCGATGAGCACGTTCGCCGGCTTGATGTCGAGGTGCAACACGCCGTTTTCGTGGGCATAGGAGAGCGCCTGCGCGAGGGCGTCCGCGATGCAGGCGCACTCGTCGTAGGTGAGCGAGTTGCCGTCTACCGTGGCGAGGAACTCCTCGAGCGACATGCCGTCGACGTACTCCATGACGAGGTAGGCGTAAGCGCTGTCGTAGGTGAAGTCGATGACCGTGACGATGTTGGGGTGCTGCAGGAGGCTCGCGGTGCGGGCTTCGGCCAGGGCGTCGGCGCGCGCGTCGTTGGATGCGACCTCAAACGGCGCAGCGAGGGGAATGCGCTTGATGGCCACGCGGCGCTGCAGGCGAGCGTCGAGGCAGACCTCCACGCTGCCGAAGCCGCCGGTAGCACGGGTTTCAATCGGCCGATAGCGCTTGAGCAGCGCGGACGCCGTGGCTCCCGGTGCCGGCTGCGGCGCGGGCGCGCGACGGGTTGCAGCGGCGCGTCCGGGCATTGCCGGGCGGGGGGCCGCGCTATGCGGCGATGCGCCCCGTGGGGGGCGGGTATGTTGCGAGAAGAGCGGCATGGCCATCCTTGGTGCGTTTGTGATGTGAGTGCGGTATGCCTTGGCGCACATTTTACCATGCGACAATAGCTGCCGTTATGAAGGCTGCATGACGGGAGGGACCATGACGGACCAAGAACGCTTGGCGGCGTACGAGGCCTTTGCGGCCGAGGTGCGCGAGGAGCTCTCGAGCACGGTTGCGCGCATGGAGGACCTGCAGGCGCGGAACAAGGTGAAGACCGCGACGTACCGGCAGCTCTTTGCCGCGCGCGTCACGCTCAAGGAGATCGACCGCCGGCTGGCGTCCCACGGCTTGTAAGGCTGACGGCGGCTTAGGGGCTGCCTGGCGGGCCGGAGGGGTTGCCGGGCCGGCCGCTCCAGGTGCCTGCTCACCCGGCGGCAGGCTCGCGCTTGCGTGACCGCGCGGGAGGGTATCATGGAGGCACGCCGTTGCCCGGTTGGCGAGCGGCCACCTCGGCGCCGTCGACCGTACTGCACGAAGGAGAATCCATGGAGTCGCTCTATCGTAAATACCGCCCGTTGACGTTCGAGAGCGTGGTGGGACAGCGACATATCGTTTCGACGTTGGAGCATGCCATCACAGAGGGCCGCTTGAACCACGCGTACCTGTTCTGCGGCCCGCGCGGCACGGGTAAGACAACCATGGCGCGCATCCTTGCCAAGGCGCTGCTTTGCGAGCGCGCCGCCGCTGCTCGCGCCGAGGGCGCCTCTGGTTGCATGCCGGATGGCTCGTGCGAGGAATGCCAGCGCATCGCCGAGGGCACGCATCCGGATGTCTACGAGCTCGACGCTGCAAGCCGCACCGGCGTGGATAACGTCCGCGAGGAAATCATCAACTCGGTGAGCTTCGCCCCGGTGCGCGGCGCATACAAGATCTATATCATCGACGAGGTCCACATGCTCACCACGCAGGCGTTCAACGCCCTGCTCAAGACGCTCGAAGAGCCCCCCGAGCATGTGCTGTTCGTGCTCTGCACGACCGATCCTCAAAAGATTCCCGAAACCATCCTTTCGCGCTGCCAGCGGTTCGATTTTCACCGCATCGGCAACGAGGACATTGTGGGCAGGCTCGCCTACATCTGCGAACAGGAGGGCTTCGACTACGATGCCGAGGCGCTCGAAATCGTGGCGAAGCACGCCCGCGGCGGCATGCGTGATGCACTGTCTACGCTGGAGCAGCTGTCGGTATTCGGCAACGGCTCGGTGCATGCATCGGACGCTCGGGCGCTGCTGGGCGAGGTGTCGGGCACGGTGCTCTCGGAGTTCAGCCGGGCCATCGCGGCGCGTGACGTGGCCACGCTCTTCGGGCTCGTGCGCACGCAGGTTGATGCCGGCGAGGACCTCATGGAGCTCACGCGCGACCTCGTGGCGCACACGCGAGATATATATATGGTAAGCGTGGCGGGTGCGCGCCCCGAGCTCTTCGATGGGGCGGAGGACGTCGAGGCGCTGGCCGAGGAGGCCGGGCTGTTCGGGACGGCCGACCGCCTGGCGCGCGCGCTCACGGTGCTTGACGACGCTGCGCTCGAGATGCGCACGGCAGCAGATACGCGCTTGGTGCTCGAAATCGCGCTTACCCGGCTTGCTCGCCCCGAATCCGACCTGACGCTCGAAGCGCTTGCCGAGCGGATTGACCGCCTTGAGTCCCGGATTGCTTCCGGTGTGCCCGCAGCTCCTCTTGATGCGAGTGGGGTGGCTGCGCTTGCCGGCGTGCGGGGAGCGGTGGCGAAGGCGCCCGTGCCGAATGAGGACAAGGCGACCATGCCAGCCGGGGTGCCCGTGTCGGCTGAGGCTCCCGCGGCGGCGGGAACTTCCGGTTCGGCTGGAACTTCCAAGCCCGATAAGGTATCCGCTCCCGCCGGGGCAGCCGTTTCTGCGGCGGAGCAGGCTTCCGCGCCGGTGGGGGCAAAAACCGCTGAATTTGCGGGGGAGCAGACGGCATCGCCGGTTGAGGGCGGCGCGTCCGCCCGTTCTGAGGCTTCCCATGCTGCTGGTGAGGCTCATCGCCCATCGGTGAGCACGCCGACCGAGGCTGCCGCCGCACATGTTGAGGAGCGTGGCACGGTGCCCGTCGCCCCCGTTGTTCCGCAGGATTCTAGGGTGATGGATCCTTCGGTTCGCGCCGAACAGCGGGAAGCCGACGTGCGTTCGGATCAGGGAGTTCAGGCTGCGCGTGCTGCCGGGCGAGGGTTCGCACGTGCCGGAGGGCCCGGGGCTGAGCACGCTTCCGGTCCCGAAGCTGTTCGCCCGGCGAGCGCAGCGGGACAGGCCGCCCCGACCGCAGCGGCAACTCCCTCGCGCCCTTCGGCAGCCGCCGCCCCAGCCGCTTCCTCGCGCCCGTCTGCGGCCGAGGTCGCTGCGTCGGCTGCGGCCCCCACGCCCGCGGTGACCGATGCGGGTGAACTGCAGCGCAAGTGGAGCGATGTGGTGAAGCGCGTTACCGCGGCCCAGCCTTCGAGAGGTGCGCTTCTGCAGAGCTCCCGCGCGCAATCCGACGACGGGTCCGCGCTTACGGTGAGCTTCCCTCCCGGTTCGGGCTTTGCGATCACGATGCTCGGTCGGCCGGACACGCAAGAGGTCGTGCTTCCGCAGGTGTGCGCTGTTTTTGGTAACCGTGCGGTGCACTACGTGATGGATGGTTCTGCCGCTGCACCGAAAACTTCCGCCCCCCAGCCTTCAGCTCCTGCTGCTTCTGTGCCGGAGGCACCTGCATCGGCTGCACGGCCCGAGGCCACGGCGCCGAAGGGGGGCCAGGTCGCAGAGGCGCCGGAGGGGCCCCAGGTTGCGGCGGAATCGTCAGCCCCGGCGACCCACTCCTCTCCTGCTGCTTCGGCATCGCCCAATGCGCCTGAGTCAGTGGCCAAAAAATCCGCAGTTACGCCGGCCGCCCAGGAACCCGCATCCGGGCTGTCGCCAGATTCTGCTCCGTGGGCTCCTGCCCCGGCGGAGTTTGGCCCAGCGCCTGAGCCAGCCCCCTCGGTGTCCGAGCGCAAGCTAGATCCCGCTCCCCCGGAGCCCGCCCAGGAACCGGCCCCTGCTTTCACAAAACCCGCCCAGGCACCGGCTTCCGAGGCCCCTGCATGGGATGACGACCAGGTGCCCTACGACGACGCTGCCGCCATGGCATATGACGACGACCTACCCCCGTTCGATATGCCCGGCGCGGATCTCGATGCTGCCGCATCACCGTCTCCCGCTCCTGCGGCCAGCTCTTCTGCAACCTCTGCGGTAGCAGCTCCTGCGACGGTTTCTTCCGCAGCCTCCACGGCTGGCGCGTCACAGGTCGCTGCTGCTGCGGCGCCCTCAGCACAAGCGGCTGCGGCCTCGTCGTCTTCGCAGCCGAAGACATCTTCTTCCGATGTCGCTCAGCCTGCCGCCCAATCATCTGTTCCCTGGGCTACACCAGCCGCGTCCCCGATGCCGGCAGCCGGCGGACCTTCCGGCTCTGCGCCCTCAGCCTCTGATTTGGCCCCTGCAATGCCGGCTCCCTCCGTCTCCATGGGCGGCGAGGACGCTAACGATATTGCGTCGGTACTGGGCAGCGTATTCGGCGACGGAGTAAAGGTGACGCAGGTGGGCGGCGCGGAGTAGCGCGCTCGTTCATGGTACGATGCCAACGTCAAATTTGCGGCGCGTCCGGTTTGCCAGATGCGCGCCGCACCGCAATCAAAGGAGTTCCCATGGCTCAGATGAACATGCAGCAAATGATGAAGCAGGCTCGCAAGATGCAGGAGCAGCTCGCCGCCGCACAGGAGACCATCGCGCAGTCCACGGTCGATGCGTCGGCCGGCGGCGGCATGGTCAAGGTCACCGTGAGCGGTGACATGCAGGTCACTTCGCTCAAGATCGACCCGGAGGCCATCGACCCCGAAGACGTCGAGATGCTCGAGGACATGGTTATGGCAGCGGTGAACGAGGCCCTGCGCGGCGTCGGCGAGCTTGCGAACCGCCAGATGGGCGCCGTTACCGGAGGCCTCAACATTCCGGGCATGCCGTTCTAAGTCCACTCGATTCGGAAATCAACGGTTGTTTTTGGACTCGTCGAGTAGCGCGAAACGGCACAAGCGTTCTACCTGCAAATTCTTTTGCCAAGGACACCGCTCTACTGGGCTCATTGCGAAATAACCGTTGATATCCGTCGCGAATGTGTTTGCACACGGTGTGTGACCCCGTAACATCGAATGTCGCTCGTGGAAGCTGATGAGGAAGGATGCCATGGCGAGCAACCAAGATTTGCAGCGCTTGCTCGATGAGCTGGGGCGTTTGCCGGGCATCGGTCCCAAGAGTGCCCAGCGCATCGCTTACCACCTACTCGAAGCCGACGCCGAGGAGGCGCGCCGTTTGGCGCAGGCCATCCTCGATGTGAAAGAGCATGTGCACTTCTGCAGCCGTTGCTTTAACTACGCTACGGCCGACGAGTGCCCCATCTGCATGGACAGCATGCGCGATCGCACGCGCATCTGCGTGGTTGGCGAGCCGCGCGATGTGACCGCCATCGAGCGCACGGGCAGCTACCACGGCTTGTACCACGTGCTCGGCGGCGTGATCAGCCCCATGGACAAGATCGGTCCGGAGCAGCTGCATATTCGCGAGCTGCTTATGCGCCTGGGCGAGGAAGACATCCAAGAGGTCATCATCGCTACGAACCCCAACATCGAGGGCGAGACCACCGCGAGCTACCTCGCACGCACCATCAAGCCGCTGGGCGTGACGGTGAGCCGTTTGGCGAGCGGTCTGCCCGTGGGCGGCGACCTTGAATACGCGGATGAGCTGACCCTCGGCCGCGCCATCGAAGCCCGCCGCGCGCTCTGAGGCGCTCCGCCTTGCCACTCATTCGTCGGCCGCCGCGCGCAAGGCGTGCTCCCTCCTCATTTGTGGCACTTCAGAGCGTGATTTCCTGCACGGCGATTTTCCATTGCTGAATATTTGGAGTTACATTCTGTTCACCGTTGCAGATTTGAAGTTAAGGGCAGCGAGCGAAGCATATATGGAGTTATTGGCCTCTGTAGGTGGCCTTAGCTCCATATATGCTGCGCTCGCTATGCATAATTCCAGATTTGCTGCACTCGGAGGGCATGCCGGTGACGGTAACTCCATTTTTGCCGCGCTCGGCGAATCTCGGCCCCGTGTAACTCCAAATCTGCAACGTTGAGTTGGGGATAACTCCAGATTTGCAGCGCTGACCGGGGGTGGCTTCGGAACTGGCCCGTTGGATGGGGGATAACTCCGGATTTGCCGCGATGGACGCAGCCCCCTCCAATTCACCTCACCTATTCAGATTCACGATTACGGTCGCGCCGAACGCGGTACAATAACGACGCATGTGGATTTTCGCCAGCAGACGGCTTCCCCTCATCGCCGAAGCCCGACGCACGCGGCCGCGCCAATTGCGCAGACACGGCCTAGTACCAGCGATTTTCCAAGAAATGCGGAAAAGCCCCGGCGCACCAGGCGCCGGGAACCTGTATACCTATGAGAGGAGAGGGTATATGGCGCGCAAGTTCAAGTCCATGGACGGCAACGAGGCCGCCGCATACGTATCGTATGCGTTCACCGAAGTTGCGGGGATTTACCCCATCACGCCGTCCAGCCCCATGGCCGACCATGTCGACCAGTGGGCAGCCCAGGGGATGAAGAACATCTTCGGAACCCCGGTGAAGGTCATCGAGATGGAGTCCGAGGCGGGCGCCGCGGGCACCGTCCACGGCTCGCTCTGCGCCGGTGCGCTGACCACCACCTACACGGCTTCCCAGGGCCTGCTGCTCATGATCCCGAACATGTACAAGATCGCTGGCGAGCACCTGCCGGGCGTGTTCCACGTCTCCGCGCGTACGGTTGCCTCCCACGCGCTCAACATCTTCGGCGATCACTCCGACGTGATGGCTTGCCGCCAGACCGGCTTCGCCATGCTCGCCGAGACCAACGTCCAGGAGGTCATGGACCTCGCCGCCGTGGCGCACCTTTCCGCCATCAAGGGCCGCGTGCCGTTCCTGAACTTCTTCGACGGCTTCCGCACCTCGCATGAGATTCAGAAGGTCGCCGTGTGGGACTTCGACGATCTGGCCGAGATGTGCGACATGGACGCCGTCCAGGCGTTCCGCGACCACGCCCTCAACCCGGAGCACCCGCACAACCGCGGCACCCACGAGGACGGCGACGTCTTCTTCCAGCATCGTGAGGCCTGCAACACGACCTACGACGAGCTGCCCGCGGTGGTCGAGGACTACATGAACCAGGTGAACGAGAAGCTCGGCACCAACTATCACCTCTTCGACTACTATGGCGCGCCGGATGCGGACCGCGTCGTGGTCTGCATGGGCTCCTTCTGCGATACCCTCGAGGAGGTCATCGACTACCTCAACGCCCATGGCGAGAAGGTCGGCCTGGTCAAGGTCCGCCTGTATCGTCCGTGGTCCATCGAGCACTTCATCGCTGCGCTGCCCGAGACCGTCAAGAAGATCGCCGTGCTCGACCGCACCAAGGAGGCCGGTTCCATCGGCGAGCCGCTCTACGAGGACGTCGTCTCTGCGCTCTATGAGTCCGGCAAGACCGGCATCAAGGTTGTCGGCGGCCGTTACGGCCTCGGCTCCAAGGACGAGCCGCCCGCGGCTGCGTTCTCGGTCTACGAGGAGCTCAAGGCCGACGAGCCCAAGCGCGAGTTCACCATCGGCATCGTCGACGATGTCACCAACCTCTCCCTCCCCATGGACGCCGACGCGCCCAACACCGCGGCCGAGGGCACCATCGAGTGCAAGTTCTGGGGTCTTGGCGGCGACGGCACCGTGGGCGCCAACAAGAACTCGATTAAGATCATCGGCGATCACACCGACAAGTACGTTCAGGCTTACTTCCAGTACGACTCCAAGAAGACGGGCGGCGTGACCATCAGCCACCTGCGCTTCGGCGATCAGCCCATCAAGAGCCCGTACTACATCACCAAGGCCGACTTCGTGGCGTGCCACAACCCCAGCTACATCACGAAGCACTTCAAGATCGCCCAGGGTGTGAAGCCCGGCGGTACGCTCATGATCAACTGCCAGTGGGACTTCGACGAGCTCTCGAAGCACCTCTCTGCGGCTGAGAAGCGCTACATCGCCAAGAACAACGTGCAGCTCTACACCATCAACGCCATCGACCTGGCGGTTCAGGTGGGCATGGGCAAGCGCACCAACACCATCCTCCAGTCCGCGTTCTTCACGCTCGCCGGCGTGCTCCCGCAGGAGGATGCCATCAAGTACATGAAGGACGCCGCCGAGAAGTCCTATGCCAAGAAGGGCCAGGACGTCGTCGAGGCCAACTGGAAGGCCATCGACGCCGGCGCCACCGCCTTCGTGAAGCATGAGGTTCCCGCCGAGTGGGCCGACGCCGCCGACGAGGCTCCCGCCGCCGAGCTCAAGGGCCGTCCCGAGCTCGTCAAGCAGGTCAAGAACATCATGGAGCCCATCAACCGCATGGAGGGCGACGAGCTCCCCGTCTCCGCGTTCGTCGATCACGCCGACGGCCAGTTCGAGCAGGGCGCCTCTGCGTACGAGAAGCGCGGCGTTGCCGTCATGGTGCCGCATTGGGACGCCGACAAGTGCATCCAGTGCAACCAGTGCTCGTATGTGTGCCCGCACGCCACGATCCGCCCGTTCGGCCTGACCGAGGAGGAGATCGCGAACGCGCCCGAGGGCATGCGCACGCTCGACATCAAGATGCCGAAGGACACCGGCCTCAAGTTCACCATGGCCATCAGCCCGCTCGACTGCATGGGCTGCACCAACTGCGCCAAGGTCTGCCCGAAGGGCGCCCTCACCATGGTGCCGCAGGAGCAGGAGCTCGAGGAGCAGAAGACCTTCGATTACTGCGTGGCCGAGGTCTCGCCGAAGCCCGTGCTCGAGGCTGCAAACGTCAAGGGCAGCCAGTTCAAGCAGCCGCTGCTTGAGTTCTCTGGTTCCTGCGCCGGCTGCGCCGAGACCGCCTATGCGCGCCTCGTCACCCAGGTTTGCGGCGACCGCATGTTCATCTCCAACGCTACCGGCTGCTCCTCCATTTGGGGCAACCCGGCTGGCCGTTCGCCGTACACGGTCAACAAGGACGGTCATGGTCCGGCGTGGAACAACAGCCTCTTCGAGGATAACGCCGAGCACGGCCTGGGCATGGCGCTCGGTTACGAGGCCGTTCAGAACAAGCTCGTGGTGCTGACCGAGGAGCTCATCGCTGCCGAGGGTACGCCCGAGGACGTGAAGGCTGCCGGTAAGGCCTGGATCGACGCTCGCAAGGACGCCGAGGCATCCAAGACCACCGCTGCTGCCTACATCGCGGCCCTCGAGGCTTGCGGCTGCGACAAGGCCAAGGCGATCCTCGCCGACAAGTCCTTCCTCACCAAGAAGAGCTTCTGGATCTTCGGTGGCGACGGCTGGGCGTATGACATCGGCTTCGGCGGCCTCGATCACGTGCTCGCCAGCAACAACGACGTCAACGTCTTCGTGTTCGACACCGAGGTGTACTCCAACACCGGTGGCCAGGCCTCTAAGGCTTCGAACCTCGGCCAGGTGGCCCAGTTCGACGCAGCCGGCAAGACCACCAAGAAGAAGAGCCTTGCCGAGATCGCGATGAGCTATGGCTATGTGTACGTGGCCCAGGTTGCCATGGGCGCCAACCCCGCTCAGACGCTTAAGGCCATCCAGGAGGCCGAGGCCTACGACGGCCCGTCCCTCATCATCGGCTACAGCCCCTGCGAGATGCACTCCATCAAGAAGGGCGGCATGCAGAACTGCCAGGCCGAGATGAAGAAGGCCGTGGAGTGCGGCTACTGGAACCTCTTCCGCTTCAACCCCGCCGCCGAGGTGGGCAAGAAGTTCACCCTCGACTCCAAGGAGCCGAAGGGCGGTTATCAGGAGTTCCTGATGAACGAGGCCCGCTATGCTTCGCTCACCCGTTCGTTCCCCGAGCGCGCCGAGGTGCTCTTCAAGGAGAACGAGGAAGCCGCAATGGCCCGCTATCAGCACCTGCTGAAGCTCAAGGATGTCTACGCTGAGGTCTAAGGCCTGAGTCCTAGCTCCTTATAGGAGGCCCCGGGGGATTCCCTCGGGGCCTCCTTTCGTTTTGATGAATCGCAGACACCGGGGATGAATCGCAGACACCCGGTGTCTACGATTCATCAAGGGCTTCGGACATGTTTCCGGGGCCCTTTCTCTTCTTGTGCGCGGCGGGTATCCAGAAGGCTCTGCGCCGGCGTAGCGTGACGCGTTGTTGGGTACAACTGACGTGACTGCGCACTGCGCGCGCTGAGCGAAGGGGAGACACATGGCAGGGATCGAAGAAAAAATGGTCGATAGCTCAACTACGGACAACCTGGAAGATGCTTATGCGGACGCGATGCCAGGGGAGGCGCCCGCTGCCGAAGACGGCGGCCATCTGGTTCCCGGCGACGAAGGCGAGCACGACGCCGAGCTGCATGAGCAAATCTTGACGCAAGAGACCATGTGGAGCGGTAAGATCTTCGACGTTGAACGCATGGAGGTCAAACTTCCGAACGGGCGCTGCTCCGTGCGCGACGTGGTGCGTCATTGCGGGGCCGTAGCCATCGTTGCCCTCACGGAGAACGGAAAGATTGCGCTCGTGCGCCAGTATCGCACGGCGCTCGACCGCGTGACGGTGGAGATTCCCGCGGGCAAGATGGACCCCGGCGAGGAGCCGCTCGACTGCGCGAAGCGCGAGCTCAAGGAGGAGACCGGCTTTGTGGCGGGGCGCATCGCCTACCTCACTACCATTGCCACCTCGGGTGGATTTACCGACGAGCTCATTCATATCTACCTTGCCACCCAGCTATCGTTTGAGGGGGCCCAGCCCGACGAGGACGAATTCCTGAACGTCGAGCTGATCGACGTGCAGGAGCTCGTGGATGCCGTGCTCGACGGCAAAATCGAGGATGCTAAAACGGTGGTCGGCGCGCTTGCCTGCGATGTCATGGCACATCGGCTTGCTGCGGATGACGCCATGCAGGGAGACGAGGGCTCCGTTGCGTGACGCTGAAGGAAGCCGTGTCGCTTAGCCCCGATTTCTGAGGGCCGTGTCCAATGGGCGCGGCCCTTATGCTCGCAATACCGCAGGTATCGATGGATGTTGGATTGCTCCCTGGCGTGGGAGTCTGAAAAACTGGGTATATTTGGCGGCACGCGCCTGCCTGCGCGAGCAGACTAGGAATGCAGGCCGTTTTACGCCGTGCGTGGTACGCGGTCGCGCATGCGTCGAGCTATCTCGCAGATGCCCTTGAGGGTGAGCTGCCCGTCGACAACATCGAATACGTTGGTTGAATCTGCCACGATGTTCGCAAGCCCTCCGGTCGCGATGACGCGGGCTTCGGGCGCTCCCAGCTCAGCCCGGATACGGCTGACAAGCCCTTCGACCATAGCTGCCGTTCCAAGCACGGCGCCGCTCTGCACGGCCTCTTCAGTGGTGCGGCCGATGGCGTGGGGCGGCGTCTCCAGCGGGATGCTTGCGATTCGGGCGGCTCGGGCAACGAGGGCATCCATCGAGATGCGCAGCCCCGGGGCGATTGCACCGCCGATGTAGTAGCCGTCGGAATCGACCACGTCGATATTGGTCGCCGTGCCGAAGTCGACCACGATCGACGGCGCTCCGTAGAGCTTTTCGGCGGCCACGGCGTTGGCGATACGGTCGGCGCCCACCTCCTCGGGATGTGGAGCGTGGATGCATGTAACGGCGGCGGTATCCGCTCCCACGGCGATGCTTCTCGCCGCGATGCGCTGAGCGAAGGCGCGCCATTCGCGGGTGAGCTGCGGGACCACGCCAGCGAAGGCGATTTCGTCTACGCAATCAAGGGTAAGGCCGTACATGCGCAGGTAGCCGAGCAGACGAACATGGATCTCGTCCGCAGTGAACGTGCGGTCGGTTGGCATGCGCCAAGAGCGCACGAGCTCGTCGGCGTCGAAGAGGCCGAGCGCCGTTTGCGTGTTTCCCATATCTATGGCGAGGAGCATGGGCCTCCCTACGGTCGTTTCGTCACGAACTTGGAACTTGGTGACGATATGCGTGCGCCATCATTGTATACCAAGGCTCCGCCCGCCATTAAAGCGTTTCAAAGAGTTGCTATACTGGGATACCATGCCGAACTCGGCAATACACGATGTGGAAAAGTAACGGGAGCAAGATGGCGCGAGTTAACATCAGCGACGTGGCGCGCGAGGCAGGCGTCTCGCTGGGAACGGTATCGAATGCGATCAACCACCCAGAGCGCGTGCGACCCGAGACGCGTCGGCTGATCGAAGAGGCCATCGAGCGCCTGGGCTACCTTCCCAACCAAAGCGCCCGCTTGCTGGCCGGGGGGTCCAACGCGGTGATCGGGCTCGTCTTGCCGCGCCTCAACCATGGTTGCAGCGTGCAGATAGCAAGCGGTGCCCGCAACGAAGCCGAGCGCGCGGGCCTCGACCTTGTCATCATGAATTCAAACGAAAACGCAGAGGTGGAAAGACGCTATCTGCGGTTTTGTACTGGTATGCAGCTTGCTGGTGTGCTGGTGCAGCCGTCAGCGTATCGGGTGTCTCCACCTCAGCATGCGCCTTCGGTGCCGGTGGTGTACCTAGGCGCCCTGGGTGCGCCGCGCGAGGTGCTCTCGGTCTCGGCAGACTATCGCGCTCAGGGCCGCTTGATTGCAGAGCATGTCGTCGCGTGCGGGGCGCGCAGGGTTGCGGTGATCGGATCTGCTTCGCTGCCACCGCTTGCCGAGCGCCTTGCGGGCATTCAATCCGTTGGTGCCGAGCATCCTGAATGCTCGTTCGAAGTGCTTGATGAGGGAAGCCGTTGCGGATCTACTGATGGTGCCCGGTTGGGCGAGAGGCTTGCGAAGCGTGCGAGCCGCGAGCGGCCGGATGCGATCATAGGCCTGGCAGATGCCATTGCGGCGGGAGCCATCCAGGGTGTCCAGGCAGCAGGGTGCGATGTGCCGGGCAACATCATGGTAGCAGGGTGCGATGGAAATCCCCTTGCCTGGGGAGGGGCGGTGCCGCTGACCACCTGTTCGCCTGCTGGATACGAGATTGGCCGCAAAGGGGTCCAAATGCTTGTGGGCCAAATCGCGGCTATTGAAGAGAAGAATGGCCGGAGCGGCGCAGGCGGGGCCCAGGGCAGCGTGATCGGCATCCGGAATGGCGGGGGGAGTGCCCGCGGTGTGGCCGAAGTCCACGGCACAGGTGGCGCCCGGGGAGTGAGTGGCATCCAGGGTGTGGGTGGTACCCGCGGCACGGAGGGTGCGCGGGGCGCCCAAGGTTCGGGCGGCGCCCCCAGTGCTGATGGTATCCGGAGCGGCGCAAGCCGGGTTGCGGTGAGGCCTTCCGCCATGCTGCGCGGCGAGGCCAAGCATGAGCTCGTTCGGCCCTTTTTGCTGGAGCGAGCGAGCACGGTCGGGCAGGGGGCGGCGCATAGATCGGAGCTTTCTGGGCTCGGAGCGGTCCGCGCGTTTGCCGAGCTCGACATGGGCTCGTATCTTTAGCGGCTTTTGCGGGTTTGGCGTTACGCAATCTCTTCGTTGCGCAGCCTAATCGCGCCCGCGAGCTCGTCGAGCGAGCCGAGCACATCGACGCACATCGAGCGAATCTCGGGCGTGGGCTCAATCGTATCCGGCACCAAGAAGACCGACATACCAGCTGCGGCTCCCGCGCGAACCCCGTTGGGGGAGTCCTCGACGACTGCGCACTCCTCGGGCAGCATGCCGAGGCGTTTGGCAGCGAGCAGGTAGATATCGGGGGCCGGTTTGCCGTGCTCAATCTCATCGCCACAGGTGATGCTGTCAAAATACGCCTGCATGCCGAACGGTTCGAGCTCGCGTTCCGCAACCGGACGATACGACGAGGTGGCGAGTCCCAACGCGAAGCCATGATCCTTGAGCACGGAGAGAGCCTTCGCGGCAAAGGGCTTGGCTGCGAGCTCGTTTTCCATGAGCTCTTCTTTGATGCTCCGATGGAGCGAAAAGAGCTCGTGGGCAGTTGCTGCGGTAATTCCCAGGTGCTCGATGAGCATGTCGGTAACGGCATCGGCCGTGCGTCCTACGAAGCTTTTAATCAGCTCTTCGCTCACATCGAGCCCCAAGCGTTCGCCAGATGCCAGCCATGCGCGCGCACTGAGCAGCTCGGTGTCAACGAGGGTGCCGTCAAGATCGAAAAGCACCGCTTTAATCATAGGGGTTCCCTTCACGAAGGTTCATGCTCCGCCGCTGCGAATGTCTGGTTAGGCCAGCGGCGGCAGCGCGAGCGTGCTGCTACGGTCGTGTGGCGTCAGCATCGATTGCATGGGCGAGCCGATGCGACGGGCCGACGGACCATCGACGAGATGACCACATTATTGTGCCAGAGCCGGCCTGCGATGGGTACAAGAGGGACCGGAAACCGCGAAGAAGTCGGAGGATGCTGTGGAACGCGAAACGCGGGAAAAGTTGCAGGCGCTCGAAGAGCTGCTTGATTCTTGGAAATCGGTTGCCGTCGGATATTCCGGGGGTGTCGACAGCACCTTTTTGGCTGCGGTTTGCGCGCGAGCGGTGCCGAGCCGAGCGGTGCTCATGCATATCGAGACTCCGTTTTCGGCAACGCCTGAGCTGGTGTCGGTTGAGCGGGCTGCAGAATCTGGCCAGGCGGCGTTCGGGCTGCCGCTTATCGCGGTTCCCCTCGATCCCTTCTCTTTGGAAAACGTTGTTCGAAACGACGAGAACCGCTGCTATTACTGTAAGCGGGCTGGGTTTTCGGCAATCTTGGCCGAGGCGCGGGCGCGCGGCATCGAGGTGGTCGTGGACGGTAGCAACGCGGACGATGCGGGCGATTATCGGCCTGGCATGCGCGCCCTCGAGGAGCTTGGGGTGCGTTCCCCGCTTCTAGAGACTGGCTGGCACAAGGATGAGGAGCGTGCGTTGCTGCGTGAATGGGGCATCCCTGTGTGGGACATGCCGGCCGGCGCATGCTTGGCGACGCGCATCCCGTGCGGCGAGCCGCTTACGGAGCGGAAGCTCGCCGCTGTGCGCGCTTGCGAGGACTATCTGCATGAGCATGGGCTTCATCAGGTTCGGGCGCGCTTGATTGAGGGGTCCTTGCAGGTTGAGGTTTCGTCCGAGGATTTGCGCGTGCTTGCTTCGGCGGGAGATCCCGTAGATGCCAGTAGCGGATCGAGTGCACCGCACGAGAAGGGCGCATGGCATGGGGAAGGTGCGCCGAGCGAGGAGGGCGCGCGGCGCGTTGCGCTTCCAAAGGAGATGCGCGCCCATCTTGCAGGCTGTGTTGACGGCGAAGTGAACCCTTACGTTGTGCTTTACAGCAAAGGGAGCATGAACAGGTGAGCCGCTCTCGAATCTTGATGAATAGAACGCGACATATACGCAGGTAACAAAATTCCGAAATGTATAGAAAAGTATGCTTCGACTAATTGGCGTGATTTGGATACTGGACTGTGGGGCGGCCATGTTTTGGGCTTTGGGGCGCATGCGCCGGGCCGGACGGATGCCCGTGCGCGGCATCAACGGGCCCCGTGGCGGAAATCGGGTTGTGGCGGCTCTCGATAGAAGCTGGGCCTGTTGGCAAATCCAAACGCTTGCCGCAAGTATTTCGCATTGTTGTTTCGCATGAGCGAGATAAAAAAGCAGTTCAAAGCATGTTAGATACTTTGAACTGCGCGTATTGAGTGGCTGGGGCAGAGGGATTCGAACCCCCGTAACCGGCACCAAAAACCGGGGTCCTGCCGCTGGACGATGCCCCAAAGCATAGCCGACGCTCCAAAGGCGCGCTCGGCCCACTCAGTGTACCTAATCGCTCAACGCATCGCAAACGCCGTCGAGCAGTTGCACGGCAAGCGCCTGTGCATCGCTTGAGGTGAACGATCCGTATCTCGTGATTCCCGTAAGCTCAAATCGAATGAGCGTTGGCCGCGTGGTGGAAGCGGCGAGTGCGGTACGAATGCGCCGCGATACATTGGGGCAGTCTGCCAGCACGATGGTCGCGCGCGGTGCGGCATCTTCGGGAAGCTCCGAGCTCGCGAGCTCGAAAATCATATCGACGTCGTCGGGCGCTTCGCTGTCGCACAGCTGCATGCCGCTGCCGTCCGTCGTCGCAGTTGCGATGTTCCACATGCGCGACGCGACATTGCGCGCGATGGGATCCACGCCCATGACGGCGATTCGGTTGCGCTCGAGCACGCTTGCTGCGCGCGCGAAACCGGTGCGCTCCTCGGCGTCCACGACGGGCGGTTTGCCCTCCCACACGTGGCGCAGCCGGTGAATGTAGTTGAAGGTGTCCTGGAAGGCCATGCCGTCGGCAAAGAGCCCTACGTTCTCCTGGAATTGCTGGAGGGCCGCCTCGGTGTGCGGGCCGAACGAGCCGTCTGCGCGCCCGCACGAGAAGCCCAGGGTGTTGAGCGCGTGCTGGAGCTCCATAACATCGGCTCCATGGAAGTTGGGCAGGCGCAGGTAGAGGGTGCGGTCGCCGAGCGCGTACGAGGCGTCGACGAGGGCGCTCCAGCACGCGGTGTCCACGGTATCTCCCGCATCGAGTTGCATGTTCGCGCGGAACTCCTGAACCGCTTTTGCGGTGGCGGGGCCGAACTCCTGAGCCTCAAGCTCTGCGGCATCGATGGTGTAGCCCAAGCGGGTGAGGCGCGCCTGCACGTCTTCGACGGCCGGTCCCTGCATACCCGAAGTGATTGCTTCCATGCTGCTTCTTTCTATATGCTTGCCCTGCGCCGGCGCTGCGGCGTGGTTTCGTTGGTTCATCTTCTTTGTATAGTCTATCAAGTTGCGCGCATCGCTGCCCGCGAGCGTGCTTCCGCCTGAAAAACATCGGAATGGTAGATGGATTGTCGACATTTACTTGGCATGATGATAGCGAATACCTTGGCAGGGCGGTGTCGCGCCAGGGATGTATTGGGTCCGACATGGGGTTGATGGGAATGGGGCCAGAGCAGCGACTGCTTATCGTGGACGATGAGCTTTCGATCGTACAGATGCTTGAGGAGTTCTTCCGCATGGAAGGGTATGAAACCGTGTGCGCGCAAAACGCCGAGGAGGCGCTTCATGCGGTCAACCGCAGCTTGACGGAAGAGCACGCCGGGATCGACCTCGCCTTGCTCGACGTGAACATGCCCGGCATGGACGGGTTCGAGCTCTGCCGCCGTATTCGCGAGCACCTTAGCTGCCCGATCATTTTCCTTACGGCGCGCGTGGAGGACGTCGACCAGCTCGACGGGTTCGCTGCCGGCGCCGACGATTACGTGCTCAAGCCGTTCTCGCTCGAGGTGCTGGGCGGCCGCGTGCGCGCGCATCTGGCTCGTGAGGCGCGGCGCGGCGCGTCGAGGCCGCAGAGCGTTCGCATTTTCCATGACCTCACGATCGATTATGCAGAGCGTACGGTCGAGGTCTCGGCCCGGGATGCTCGCATCTCGCTTGACCTCACGCGCACGGAGTTCGACATCATCGCGCTGCTGAGCAAGAACCCGGGGCGCGTGTATGATCGCGTGCACATCTACGAGCAGGTATGGGGGTGGGACGCAACGGGCGACCCATCCATCGTTCGCGAGCATGTTCGTCGAGTACGCAAGAAGTTTGCGGAGGCTGGAGTGGATGGCGAAGTCATCGAGACGGTGTGGGGCGTTGGCTATAGGTGGGCTGCGCGATGAGCGGAAAACAAGACGAAAGGCTACAGGAACAGTGCCATGCAGAGCAGGTAACGGCTTCTGCCGCCGGTGATTCGCAGCGCGGAGGCCGTCTTCGCCGCCTGCGCGACCGGCTGCTGGCTTGGTGGCGCAACCCCTCGATCATGCGGGCGTTTTTCGTGTATGCGCTCGTGTGGCTCGTGGCGGCCAGCGCGGTGACGCTCATTGCTATCGACGCGCTCATGGAGGTGTACTACCGGGTGTCGGAGGAGCACCGGTCGGAGCATGTCGAGGTGAACGCGGGGCCGTACATCTACGACGCGCAGACCGATGAGCTGTTGCGAGCGACGCCCGTATACCTGCAGGATTTCTACGAGCAGGTCGTGTTCGTTGCGTTCACCAACTCGGCGCAGAACTATTCGTCCGCGGGTGTCGTGGCCGGAGGCTGGAATCGCGACATGCAGGTTGTGGACGCGACGATGGGGCTTCTTCGCAGCGATCCCTCGTACCGTGTGTCCGATTGGGGCGGAAACTATACCGAGGACGATTACCTTCAGACCGATGGCACTCCATACGATCCTGAGGCCACGGTGAGCGTGAGCGACCTTCCCGCGTACGACGCACGCGAGCGTGCCGAGCGCTTGCAAACGGTTGAGGAGTTCGCGAACACGAATCTCGGCGAAGATGTCGTGCTCTCGAATGTCGCTTACTACGTGTCGCTCGACGAGGCGAGTTACCTCACCTGGATTGACTGGACGCTGCGGCTGGTGGCGGGCGTGGGGGTGCCCATCGTTGCCTTTGGAGGCCTTGCGGTGCTGCTGTTCCGCCGGTTTTATCGGCGTCACATCGGGGGCCCGCTTTCCGTGCTGGAGGCGGCGGCCGACCGCATTGCACGGCAGGACCTCGATTTTCAGATTGGTGCTGTGCGCGGGCGCGAGCTGGGGCGCCTCGGAGCGGCGATGGAGGGCATGCGGTCTTCGCTGCTCGCCACCCAGCGCGAGCTATGGCGCACGGCCGAGGACCGCAGGCGTCTTAACGCCGCGTTCGCCCACGATCTGCGCACGCCGGTGACGGTGCTCAAGGGAACGCTCGAAATGGCGCGCATAAAGGCCGACCGTGCGGGAAGTGGGGAGGACGTGCGCAAGACGCTCGACACGCTTTCCGGCCAAGCCGATCGCCTGGAATCTTACGCGCAACTCATGAGCCGTGTTACCAAGCTGGAAGATCGCGAGGTCGTGCGGTCGGCATGCGCCCCATCCGATGTTGCCCGCGTTCTCGAGCGCCAAGCGGCGGGCTATGTCGCCACGAGCGGGAACGGCTGCAAGCTGCTCTTCTCGTTGGGCGACGGCATGCGCGCCGCCGGGGCGGGTGACGGGGGTGCCGTCGGCGCGGGTGTCGAGCACGCCGCCGAGCCGTGCCCCGAGCCCCTCTCCATCGATATGCAGTTGGTTGAGGAGGTGCTGGGTAATCTGCTGGGTAATGCCTGCGACCATGCGCGATCGAAGGTGGCGGTGAGCGTTGATTTGCTGCAGCCCGAGCAGGGCTCGCTCGCTGCGGGAGCGCGCGGCGACGTGTGCCTGGAGCTTGTGGTCACGGACGATGGCCGCGGGTTCACGGCGGAGGCGCTGCACCACGGGTGCGACCCTTTCTACAGCGAGGCCAAATCGGCCGAGCATTTCGGCCTGGGGCTCAATATCGCGCGCACGCTCGCGCGCTTGCACGGTGGTGCAGTTGAGCTGGGAAATCTTGAGGGCGGCGGTGCCTGTGTGACGGCTACGTTCGCAGTGGATACGAACGAGGAGAACCGATGATGGAGCAGGTGGAGAATCGTGCTCCGGGCATCCCGCAGGCGCCCGGATCTGCTCGCGCGGCAGTGGAGTTTGAGGCGGGAGCCCTTGCGGCTCTTCGGCGCAAACGGGTCATCGCGATTGCGGTGCTGGTTGTCATGGGTGCGTTGCTCGGCATTGCCTGCTGGCGCTACGTGCCCGGTGCCGTCGCGTGGCTCATGGATGCCCGAGCGGTGCGCGCCTTCGTGGACCAATGGGGCGTGCTGAGCCGCCTTGCGATGATCGGCATCAATATGATCCAGGTGGTGCTCGCGTTCCTTCCGGGTGAGCCCATCGAGCTCGCGAGCGGCTATGCCTTCGGTTTCTGGGAGGGCACGGCGCTTTGCCTGGTGGCGAGTGCGCTCGCAACAAGCCTGGTATACTGGGCCGTTCATCGCTGGGGTTGGCGCATCGTGGGGCTTTTCTTCGACCGCTCGATGCTCGACCGCTTCTCGTGGCTGCGTGACGAGCGCCGGCTCGAGCTCGTTATGTTCATCGTTTTCCTGATTCCGGGTACGCCCAAGGATTTCCTCACGTACTTCGCCGGTCTTACCCGAGCGCGGTTTCTTCCGGTCCTGCTCATCACCACGGTGGGTCGCATCCCCTCGATCGTCACGTCGACGGTTGCGGCATCGTCCTTTGGCTCGGGCAACTATCTGGTTATGGGCATCTCGCTGGCAGTCGCCGTGGTGCTAGCGCTTGCGGGCGTTCTCGTGAGCCGGCGCCTGCGCTAAGCATGAAACGCAGACACCCGGTGTTGACGCGTCAAAGTGCAGGTCGCGGAAACGCGAGCGGTTCGTCTACTCAGAAATGAAACGCAGACACCAGGTGTGCACGATTCATCCTCCGTCGCGTGGGTCGCGTGAGGCATCGACACCCCCCCACGCGCCCCGCGCGCTAGCTAAGGCGTTCGACGAAGAAATCGGCCATGGAAAGGAGCAGCTCGCGGCAGTCGTTTTCGAGCTCGATGCCAGAGAGCTCCTCCTTGGCGCGTTCGGTCAGGCGGAGGGCATAGTCGTGGGCAAAGGCGATTGACCCCGTCTCGTCGAAGATTTCCACAGCGCGTTCGAGTAGGGCGGCGTCTTGGGTGCCGCTGCGCAAGATTTCAACAAGCTCACGCCGGGTCTCGGATTCGGCGTGCTCCAAGGCATGAACGGCTACAAGGGTCCGCTTGCCCTCGGTGATGTCGTTGCGGAAATCCTTGTCGCCCGCATCCCCCACAAGGTTCAAAAGGTCGTCTTGGATCTGGAAAGCCAGGCCGGTAGCCAAGCCAAAACTGCGCAAGGCTTCTACCTGTTGCTCGCTTCCTCCACCCACCATCGCTCCCACCGCGAGCGGCACGGCGCCGCTGTAGTGCGCGGTCTTGAGCGTTGCCATGGTGAGGTAATCCTGAACCGTGAGGTCGAAGCGCTCGTTTTGCACCCAGCCCAGGTCGAGTGCCTGCCCTTCGACGGTTCGCTGCATCATGGCGGTCAGCTCGCCGAGTACGCGGAGCTTGAGGGGGGCGTCGAGCGCTTCGTCGCGGAGCACGGCGTCGGTGGAGAGCGTGATGTCGTAGTCGCCGCAGTTAATGGCGCGGCCTACGCCTTCCGTGAGGTACATGCAAGGCTTGCCGCGCCGCAGCTGGCCTTTGTCGGCGATGTCGTCGTGAATGAGGGCCGCGCTCTGGAAGTGCTCGATCGCCGCCGCGGCGCTTCGGGCGCGAGCGGGATCACCGCCCACGGCGCGTGCCGCGAG
>OLQE01000741.1_pt1 | contig 22638 bp, 18 predicted proteins | sample 1643161 | NCBI WGS metagenome assembly OLQE01 (sample SAMEA3136650, study PRJEB25190) | human gut metagenome | reverse complement strand
TGTCGTTTTGATGAAAGAGGTTAATTCAATCCGGGATGCGGAGCTGAAGGCGGAGGCCCTGTGCGTACTGTTTCGCAGTCTGCATCCGGAAGGATGCCCGGATGAGGTGCATCTGTCCTGCAGTATCGGGCTTGCGGAGGTACCGGAACACGGTGGCTGTTCCTATATGGAGCTGTATCAGAAGGCAGACCGGGCGCTTTACGAAGCGAAGCACAGAGGAAGGAACCGCTGGGTGCGTCACAGGATGGAAGATACCGAAGAGAAGAAGGAAAGAGAGGCTTTTTGAAATGGCGGAGATCAGGCAGGCGCTGGCACAGTGCTTCAAGGAATTGATGCAGGAGAAGAGTTTCCAGAAAATAATTGTAAAGGACATCACTGACCGGGCGAATGTAAAGCGTCCTACCTTTTACACGTACTTCCGGGATAAATATGATGTGGTAGAGTGGATTTTTATGCAGGAGATCTGGCAGCCTGCCAATTCCTTGATTGCAGCCGGGTATATCCGGGAAGGGCTGCGCTTTATGCTGATCAGCATGGAAAAGGACAAGCGCTATTACCGAAAACTGGCTGCATTAGAGGGACAGAATTCTTTCCAGGAGATTTTTGTCCGCTGCATCCGTCAGGAGGTTGAACAGGCGCTGCGGGAAAATACATTTCATCCGTCTCATCATCTGCTGAGCGTGGAGCTGGTCTCGGAATACTTCGCACGTATTTTCTGGTTCGTAACAGAAAAGTGGCTGAATTATGCCGAGGATGTCAGCGCATTGGAGGTGATGGAGGTATACGAGATCCTGTTCTCCGATTCCGCGGAAAAGCTTCTCGGACATAAGGTAGAAGGATAGATGAGACAAATTGCAGGACGCGTTTCCGAAATTTGACAAAAGAAGATGTGTGTCAGAAAAAACAGACGACAGAAAAAGATTGAATCTTTCAAAATTCGATCTTTTTTTTTATATTAAAAACAGCAAAAGAGAGGGGGCGGTGAAGATCGGAAGCGTTTGTATGATCTGCCTTGTGGCAGGTGTTGCCCTGTCTGTGTTTGAATATGTCCTTCAGATCGGAGCGACTCAGAGCAATATGGGAGGAAAGAAAGCCTTGCGCATAGCAGCTGTCTATTCCGGAATCCAGCTGCTGTTGCTGCTTGGCGGAACCCTAGCAGCAGAGCTGATTCGAAATGCCGGATCGGATCTGTCACTCGAACGGCTGTGGCGGACGTTGCTGGTAGCCCTGCTGCTGTTTTATTCCTTTTTATGTATGCGGACGGCGATCTGTGGGAAAGGATTTGAAGAACGAAGAGAGGCAGAGCCTAAAAATGGCGTAGTCGCAAAATATGCGGCGCGGGCCGGGCTGCATATGCTGCTGATCGGCATGGCGGCGTGGTATATCAGCCACGGAAGCCTGTGGCAGATAGTCGGCATCTGGATTTCTGCGTTTCTGGCAGCAGTCGGCGGCCTGGCTTACGGCTACTGGTATGGGACAAAATGGCGCCGACAGATCAGCTTCGCAGGCGGTCTGTTTTTGCTGCTGACGGGTGGTCTGTTTGCGGTGCTATAATGGTATTGCATTGTATTTCCGGAGCGATCCGCAGGTATCATAGCCGGTAGACGGCATTATAACATGAGTAAAGAGAGAAGAGGAGGAACTACAAATGAGTACAGTACATAAGATGGAACGCGCACTGGTAGGAAAAGGGATCGACGGAGTGCTGCATTATGTGAATAAAGATCCGGAAGACCGGAAAAAGGCGTTGCTAAATCTGGTCGATGTCACGCAGAAGGTGGCCGGACCGATGTTTCAGGACAAGAGCTACGACGCTGCACGTGCGATGCTTTCTGATGAAAACGGAAAATGGTATCAGTACGTGAACCGGCTTCTGAATGAACTAGATCCGCATGTGCTGAAAATGACAGCCTTAAATCTTGGCTTTGAAGCCGCTTATTTTGGGACAAAGACGATCCGTGAGAAACGGAAAGAGCTGCAGTGCCAGGTGCCGTGGCTGATTCTGATGGATCCTACCAGTGCCTGTAACATGCACTGTACCGGCTGTTGGGCTGCCGAGTACGGGCATAAGCTGAATCTTTCCTTTGAAGATCTGGATTCCATTATTACACAGGGCAAGGAGCTTGGCATTTACTTCTATATGTATACCGGAGGCGAGCCGCTTGTGCGCAAGGCAGATCTGATCCGTCTGTGCGAGAAGCATAATGACTGCGCATTCCATGCATTTACAAACGGTACGCTGATCGATGAAGCATTTTGTAAAGAGATGGTGCGGGTCGGCAATCTCTCTGTATCGATCAGTCTGGAGGGATATGAGGAAGTCAATGATTCCCGCCGTGGCGCCGGATGCTTTGAAAAGGTCATGCATGCCATGGATCTGATGAAGCAGCACGGTCTGATTTTTGGCACATCGATCTGCTACACGAGCAAGAATATTGAGACCGTCACAAGTGATGCGTTCCTCGATATGATCATCGAGAAGGGGTGCCGTTATACCTGGTACTTCCACTATATGCCGGTTGGAAATGAGGCGGCGACGGAGCTGCTTCCGACGAAGGAGCAAAGAGAGTACATGTATCACAGAGTCCGCGAGATCCGTGGGAAAGAGGGCGGCAAGCAGATCTTTGCAATGGATTTTCAGAATGACGGTGAGTTTGTCGGAGGCTGTATTGCCGGAGGCCGGAATTACATGCACATCAATGCAAACGGCGATGTAGAGCCGTGTGTGTTCATTCATTATTCCGGTGCAAATATTCACGAGGTATCTCTTTTAGATGCGCTGCGTCAGCCGCTCTTTATGGCATACCGGGACGGTCAGCCGTTTAATGACAACCAGCTGCGGCCGTGCCCGATGCTTGAGAACCCGGAGCTGCTGCGTGAGATGGTACATAAGACCGGTGCAAAGTCGACAGATCTGCAGTCGCCGGAGAGCGTCGACCATCTCTGTGATAAATGTAAGAATTATGCGGAAAACTGGGCCGGAAAGGCAGAGAAGATCTGGGAGGAGAATCCGCATCACGTAGAGAGCTTCCATAATTATAAATCAACTTATCAGGATTGAACCGGAAACCGCTGAAGCTGGGCGGCCGACAGAATCCCGCTGATCAGGCGGAAGCATCAGAGGAAAATGTGGCACAGAAGTGTGCGGTCACATTTTCCTCTGTTTACGTTTGACTTTCGTTTCCTGGTTTGCTACACTGTGGACAGCAAAAGGAATGCAGAAACGATAAAACAGCAGATTACAGGAGGAAGAGCATGGAAAAGGCATATATATTTCTGGCAGATGGATTTGAGGAGATCGAGGGGCTGACCGTTGTGGATATCCTGCGGCGTGCCGGTGTGGAGATTCAGATGGTTTCGATTATGGGACGCAAAGAACTGACCGGCAGTCACGGGATTCCGGTCGTTGCAGATGCAGTGTTTGAAGAGGTGGATTTTTCAGACGGTACGCTGTTCGTCCTTCCGGGCGGTATGCCGGGGACAAAGCGCCTGGCGGCGCACGGGGGGCTGGCGGCACTTCTGAAAGAAAAAAATGCGGAAGGTAAACGGCTGGCTGCGATCTGCGCGGCTCCGAGTGTGCTTGGCGGACTCGGTCTGCTTGAAGGCAGGCGTGCGGCCTGCTATCCGGGCTTTGAGGAGGCGCTTACGGGAGCAGAGGTGTCATTTGATCCGGTCGTTGTATGCGGTAATGTCACGACCAGCCGCGGCATGGGGACCGCAATTCCGTTTGCACTGGCACTTACAGAGCAGCTTGCAGGGAAAGAAAAGGCAGATGCGCTGGCAAAGGGCATTATTTATGCGGTATAACGCCGGAAAACGTAAAAAAACACTGGCGTTTTAGATATTGTTATGCTATACTATCTCAATGACTGCATAGCTGTAGGGGCAGTCTTTTTGTGAGTGAGAATCGGACCGGCTGTTTTTGGCAGGCTGATCTGCGGTGAAAGCTGCAGCTATGGACAAGAAGCAAAGCGGATTACCGGTCCGCTTGACAGTTAAAGGAGGAACAGACACAATGAGTGTACAGGTGGAAAAACTGGAAAAGAATATGGCAAAGCTGACGATCGAGGTATCTGCAGAAGAGTTCGATGCAGCGATTGAGCAGGCTTATCAGAAGGATAAGAAGAAGATCTCCCTTCCGGGCTTCCGTAAGGGCAAGGCTCCGAGAAAGATGATCGAGAAGATGTACGGCACAGGCGTATTCTATGAGGATGCAGCGAATATCGTGATCCCGAAGGCATACAGCGAGGCTGCAAAGGAGTGCGGTGAGGAGATCGTTTCTCAGCCGGAGATCAGTGTGACACAGATCGGAGCAGGTCAGCCGTTTATCTTTACCGCAGAGGTAGCATTAAAGCCGGCTGTTACGCTTGGTGATTACAAGGGCGTAGAAGTAGAAAAGACTCCGGTTGAGGTTTCCGAGGAGGAAGTGGATAAGGAAGTCGATAAGGAGCGCGAGAATAACTCCAGAACGATCGATGTAGATGACAGAGCAGTGGAGAAGGGCGACATGATCAAGCTCAACTTCGAGGGCTTTGTTGACGGTACTCCGTTCGAGGGCGGAAAGGCTGAGGATTATTCTCTGACGATCGGCTCCGGCAGCTTCATCCCGGGCTTTGAAGATCAGCTGATCGGTGCAAAGATCGGTGAAGAAGTAGAAGTAAATGTTACCTTCCCGGAGGAGTATCATGCAGCAGAGCTCAAGGGCAAGCCGGCAGTATTCAAGTGCACGGTAAATGAGATCAAGGTAAAGGAGCTTCCGGAAGCAGACGATGAGTTTGCAAAGGATGTATCCGAGTTCGATACACTGGCTGAGTACAAGGATGATATCCGTGCAAAGCTGCTGGAGAAGAAGACGGCTGACGCAAAGCGTGAGAAGCAGAACAAGACCGTTGCAAAGGCTGTAGAGAATGCAACGATGGAGATTCCGGAGGCTATGATTACCGAGCAGGTAAGAAGAATGGCAGACGACTTCGCAAGAAGACTGCAGTCTCAGGGTCTTTCTATGGATCAGTACATGCAGTTCACTGGTCTGACCATGGATGCTCTGGCACAGCAGATGCGTCCGGAGGCACTCAAGCGCATCCAGAACAGCCTGGTACTTGAGGCTATTGCAAAGGCTGAGAACATCGAAGTAAGCGATGAGAAGGTCAATGAAGAGATTGAGAAGATGGCAGCTGCATACAAGATGGAAGCAGACAAGCTGAAAGAGCTCATCGGCGATGCTGAGAAGGAGCAGATGAAGAGCGATCTCGCAATCCAGGCTGCAGTTGATATGATTACAGATGCTGCAGTAGAAGTAGAGGCTGCAAAGGAAGAGGAAAAGACCGAGGAGTAATACAGATCGGTTCCAGTCAGGAGGAGACGAAATGAGTTTTATACCTTATGTCATCGAACAGACCGGAAGAGGCGAACGTTCCTACGATATTTTTTCCAGACTGCTGAACGACCGGATCATTTTTCTGGGCGAGGAAGTGACAGATGTCAGCGCGAACCTGATCGTTGCGCAGCTTCTGTTTCTGGAGTCTGAGGATCCGAATAAGGATATTCAGCTCTACATCAACAGCCCGGGCGGATCAGTCACGGCAGGCATGGCGATTTATGATACGATGAATTATGTAAAATGCGACGTATCTACGATCTGCATGGGTATGGCTGCGAGCATGGGTGCGTTCCTGCTGGCAGGCGGCGCAAAGGGCAAGCGTTTTGCTCTGCCGAATGCAGAGATCATGATTCATCAGCCGTCCGGCGGTGCGCGCGGACAGGCGACGGACATTCAGATTGTCGCGGATCAGATTCTCCGCACGAAGCAGAAGCTGAATGAAATTCTGGCTGCTAATACCGGCCAGCCGCTGGAGCGGATCGCGGCAGATACCGACCGTGATAATTATATGACAGCAGAAGAAGCAAAAGAATATGGTTTGATTGACGAACTGGTCAAATCAAGATAAAATGCACGGGGCTGTCGCACAATACTGGTGACAGTCCTGTATTTTGCTTTACGGGAATTTCCTTACTTTACCGAATCAAGTAAGGCCCTGTTTCAATTGCGCAAAGCGATAAGCAGCGGATTGCGAATGTCCGCTTTACGCTTAGTAAATATATAAGAGGTGGAAACATGCCAGGGAAAAACAATGACAAAATCAGATGCTCCTTCTGCAATAAGACAGAGGATCAGGTGCACAAGCTCATAGCTGGTCCAAATGGGGTATATATTTGCGATGAGTGTGTGGAAATCTGCTCAGAGATCATAGAGGAAGAGATGGATGAAGAGTATGCTCCGGATGGGGAGTATGCGATCAATCTTCAGAAACCGATGGAGATCAAGGATTTTCTGGATGAATACGTCATCGGACAGGATGAAGCGAAAAAAGCGCTGGCGGTGGCTGTGTACAATCACTACAAGCGTATCATGAGCGGAAAATATCTGGATGTGGAAGTACAGAAGAGCAATATTCTGATGCTTGGGCCGACTGGTTCCGGAAAGACGATGCTGGCACAGACCTTGGCGAGACTGCTGAATGTACCGTTTGCAATCGCAGATGCGACCTCTCTGACGGAGGCCGGATATGTGGGCGAGGATGTGGAAAATATTCTGCTCAAGATCATTCAGGCAGCAGACTATGATATCAAAAAAGCAGAGCATGGTATCATTTATATTGATGAGATCGACAAGATTACGAGAAAGTCGGAGAATGCATCTATCACACGTGATGTTTCCGGAGAGGGTGTACAGCAGGCGCTGCTGAAGATACTCGAAGGGACGGTCGCTTCCGTACCGCCGCAGGGTGGAAGGAAGCATCCGCATCAGGAGCTGATTCAAATCGACACGACAAACATTCTCTTTATCTGTGGCGGAGCATTTGAAGGCCTGGAAAAGATTATTTCTTCCCGTCTGGATAAGAAGGGCATCGGATTCAATTCCGAGCTTACTGAAAAGGAGAAGCACAACGTCGGCGAAGTACTCAAAAAAGCGCTTCCGCAGGACTTTATTAAATTCGGTATGATTCCGGAGTTCATGGGCCGCGTACCGGTCGTCGTATCTTTGGATGAGCTGGATAAGGATGCACTGGTACGGATCCTGACCGAGCCGAAGAATGCGCTGATCAAGCAGTATCAGGGTCTGATCGGGCTGGATGATGTGGAGCTGACCTTTACCCCGGAGGCTATTGAGGCCATCGCGGAAAAGACGATCAAGCGCCGTACCGGAGCGCGGGGACTGCGTGCGATCATGGAAGGCGTCATGCAGGAGCTGATGTTCCGTATTCCGTCAGATGAGAAGATCGCGACATGCACGATTACAAAGGAAGCGGTGGAAGGTACGGCAGAGCCGGAGCTGACTTACCGCGAGGATGTGCGTGGCAGGAGAAGACGCCGCCTTGGCGTTGTGGAAGAGACTGAGACCGCATAAGATAAACGCAGGCAGCTGCTGCAGAACAGACGAGGACAAGCATGTCTGCTTCTGCAGCAGCTTTTTTAACCGAAGCAAGCATCATCATAGCATGAAAAGGAGACACAAGATGGAAGAAGGAAGAAGAGTAACGCCAATTATTCCGCTGCGCGGCCTGACGGTACTGCCGAAAATGGTTGTTAATTTTGATATCAGCCGTGAGTCATCCATCCGTGCGGTGGAAGCGGCGATGGATCAGGCCAAGATGATTTTTCTCGTAACGCAGCAGGACCCGGAGCAGGACCGTCCGCAGGCAGAGGGGCTGTATCCGATCGGTATAGCAGCAGAGGTCCGTACCGTCACGAAGATGCCAAAGGGGATTGTGCGTGTCATGGTAGAGGGAATGCAGCGGGCACGTCTCATTTCCATGCAGGAGGCCAAAGGATATCTGGCAGGTGAAATCGAGCTTCTGGAGGAAGAGGCATATGATCTGGACCGGAATACGGAGCTGGCGATGCAGCGGGCATTGCAGGATCTGCTGAAGCGTTATGCACAGATGAATCAGAAATTTGGCAAGGAGCTGCTCGGCGCACTGCTGGAGCTGGATGCTCTGGAGGAGCTGGTGGAGCAGGTATGTGCACGGCTGCCGCTGCATTATCAGGAGCGGCAGCAGCTTTTAGAGGCCAATGGGCTGTTGGAACGCTATGATTGCCTTTATCAGATCGTGACAAATGAGATAGAGATTCTGCAGATTCGCAATGAGATCCAGCAGAAGGTCCGGGAGCGTGTAGACAAAAGTCAAAAGGAGTACATCCTGCGTGAACAGATCAAGGTCATTCAGGAAGAGCTCGGCGAGGATACGCTGCTCTCGGATGTGGAAAAATATAAACAGCAGGCAAAGGAGCTGGAGGCTTCTGATGAGGTTAAGGCGCGCATCATCAAAGAAGCAGACCGCCTGCGTGGTATCGGCAGCAACAATGCGGAGAATTCGGTTCTGCGCGGTTATATTGAGACGCTGTTGGAGCTTCCATGGGATAAAGAGTCCGAGGACAATCAGGATCTGAAAAATGCAGCACGGATTCTTGATGAAGATCATTACGGACTGGAAAAGGTCAAGGAGCGCGTGCTGGAATTCCTTGCGGTGCGTGTACTGACAAAGGGAGGCGACAGCCCGATTCTCTGCCTTGTCGGACCGCCGGGTACCGGAAAGACGTCAATCGCGCGCTCAATCGCGCGGGCTTTGGATAAAAAGTATGTCCGGATCAGCCTCGGAGGTGTGCGGGATGAAGCGGAAATCCGTGGCCATCGACGTACCTACGTCGGAGCGATGCCGGGGCGCCTGGCCAACGGACTGCGTCAGGCAGGTGTCAAGAATCCGCTCATGCTGCTCGATGAGATCGATAAAGTGAGCAGTGATTATAAGGGCGACACGTCGTCGGCACTGTTGGAGGTGCTGGATTCGGAGCAGAACAGCCGCTTCCGGGATCATTATGTGGAGCTGCCGATCGACTTATCTCATGTGATGTTTGTCGCGACAGCGAATGACCTGCATGCCATTCCGCGTCCGCTGTTGGATCGGATGGAGATCATTGAGATCACGAGCTATACGTCAAATGAAAAATACCATATCGCAAGGGAGCATCTGATTCCGAAGCAGCTGGAGCGCAACGGACTGACGAAGTCGCAGCTTACGATCACAAAACCGGCCCTGATGGCGATCATCGAAGCTTATACGCGTGAAGCCGGGGTGCGTCAGCTGGAACGCCGGATCGGCGAGATCTGCCGGAAGGCAGCCAGACAGATTTTAGAGGAGAAGGCAGAAGCTGTAAAGGTATCCGAGAAAAACCTGGAGAAATATCTTGGCAAGAAGATTTTTTCGGTCAACCGTAGAAATAAAAAAAGCGACATCGGCATCGTGCGCGGCCTTGCATGGACGAGCGTGGGCGGCGATACGCTGCAGATCGAAGTAAATACGATGCCTGGAAAGGGTGAATTTTTACTGACCGGGCAGCTTGGAGATGTGATGAAAGAGTCGGCGCGTACCGCAATCAGCTATGTGCGGTCTCTGAGCGGACGTTATCATATTGATGCCGAGTTTTTTGCGAAGAATGATATCCACATCCATATCCCGGAAGGTGCAGTGCCGAAGGATGGCCCTTCCGCCGGCATCACGATGGCGACAGCGATCTTATCGGCTGTCACGGAGATTCCGGTGCGCGCGGACGTGGCGATGACCGGTGAGATCACCCTGCGCGGTCGGGTGCTGCCGATCGGAGGACTGAAGGAGAAGCTGCTCGCTGCGAACCGCGCCGGTATGCGCACCGTGATCGTTCCGGCTGAGAACAGGCTGGATGTCGGGGAAATTTCCGAGGAGATCAAACAGGGCATGGAGATTGTGTATGCGGAGTCGATGCGGGATGTACTGAAGGTGGCACTGGAGCGTGCGTGAGAAAGGAGCAGATATGGTAATCAAACAGGCGGAATTGGAAGCAGTATGTGGAATCACAAGTAAGCTTCCGGAAAATGCATACCCGGAGGTTGCATTTGCAGGAAAATCGAATGTCGGGAAGTCGTCTCTGATCAACAGCCTTGTGAACCGCAAGGCGCTGGCGCGCACGAGCTCTCAGCCGGGAAAGACACAGACGATCAATTTCTACCGGATCAATCAGGCAGAGTATCTGGTCGACCTGCCAGGGTACGGCTATGCGAAGGTACCACAGAGCGAAAAGGAGAAGTGGGGAAAGCTGATCGAGCGCTATCTGCACGGTTCAAAGCAGCTGAAGGCTGTCTTTTTACTGATTGATATCCGGCACGAGCCGGGAAAAAATGATGCGATCATGTATGACTGGATCTGTCAGAACGGCTTTGCGCCGATCATCATCGCGACGAAGCTCGACAAGATCAAGCGCAGCCAGGTTCAGAAGCAGATCAAACTGATCAGAGAAGGGCTTGCGGTAAAGCCGGGGACGACGATCATCCCGTTTTCCGCGCAGACAAAGCAGGGGGTCGAAGAAGTGTGGGCGGCAATTGAAGCGCTCTGGAATGGAGAGCTATAGCACGTACCGATACATACAAATGAAATGGCAGATGCTTCCGGCCATGACAAAGAGATGGAAAATCTCGTGAGAGCCGAAATTGCGGTGGCGGGCGTTAAAAAACGGGAGCCGCAGCGCATAGATGATGCCGCCTACGGTGTAGAAGAGCCCGCCGGCCAGCAGCCAGGAAAAGGCCGCGTGGCTCAGGGTGTGAATGAGCTGACCAAATACGGAGAGGCAGGCCCATCCCATCGCGACATATATAATAGAAGAAATATATTTCGGACAGGTCACCCAGCAGAGCTTGAAGAGCATACCGGCTGCTGCGATACCCCATACAGCGATGAGAAGCGGATATCCGGCATCCGGTGTGAGCACGAGCAGGCATACCGGCGTGTAGGAGCCTGCAATCAGGACGAAGATCATCATATGATCAAGCTTTTTAAAGAGCTTCAGCTTCGATCCGGTCAGATTCACAGAATGATAGAGCGTGCTCGCAGCATAGAGCAGGATCATGCTCGTCATAAAGACGGCCATCGCTGCAACAGCCGTACGGGTGGAAAAAAGTGCTGCTTTAACAAGCATCGGAATGGCTGCAAAGGCAGCGAGCAGCAGGCCGATCAGATGTGTGATGGCACTGCCGGGTTCACGGATTGTAATAGTCATGAAAATCCCTCCTTATAAACGTCCAAAGCGGATTACCAAAGCGTTGCTTACATAATATGATGTAGTTTTTAAAACTACGTTCTATATTGATGAATACTACCACAAACAGTCTGGAATGTCAATGATTGCAGGGCGATTTTTTCATATTCTTTTGACCAGAATCAGGCAGGTCTCCTGCTTTCGTTGCGCAAAGCGATTGCCTTGTCTAAATGACGAACGGTCATACAAAAAATGTCGATTTTTTGGCATTTGTACCGAAAAGCTTTTTCGGATAGCAATTTGTTTGACAAGCGCCGGGAAAGTTGTTAGACTTTAAATAAGTAGTGTTATCCGATATAGGTCTGTGAAGATGGTTCAGACGTTTCTACCGCACGCCGTTCAGTTGCGACTATTGGGTGGATAGAGTTTGTTTATCTGCAGATGTATTGGATTGTACATCTGCTTTTTTTGCTCAAAAATGCAAAGGAAGCGTTTGCCACCAGAAATTCCGGATCTGACACCACAATAATTCAATCGAAGGAGAAAAGGAAATGAAAAAGTGTGTAAAACTGATCGCGGCAGCATCTGTGATCGCAACTCTCGGAGCGTGTACCGGCGTTGCAGTCAATGCGGAGGAGACAACGGTAAAGGCCGGATTTATTTTCCTGCATGACGAGAATTCCACGTATGACCTGAACTTCATCAATGCAGCAAAGGCAGCCTGCGAAAAAATGGGCATCGAGTATGTAGCCAAGACCGGAATCCCGGAGGGCCAGGAAGCATATGAGGCAGCGTGTGAGCTCGCAGACGCAGGCTGCAACTTCGTATTTGCAGACAGCTTCGGACATGAGGACTACATCATTGAGGCAGCAAGAGAATTCCCGGATGTTCAGTTCTGCCATGCGACCGGAACAAAGGCACACACAGAGGAGCTGGACAATTTCCATAATGCATTTGCTTCGATTTATGAGGGACGTTACCTCGCTGGTATTGCAGCTGGCATGAAGTTAAATGAGATGATCGACGCAGGAACGATCACTGCAGATCAGGCGAAGATGGGCTATGTAGGTGCATATACCTATGCAGAGGTTATTTCCGGATATACTTCTTACTTCCTTGGCGCACGTTCGGTATGCCCGACTGCCACGATGGAAGTTACCTTCACAGGTTCCTGGTATGACGAGACCGCTGAGAAGGAAGGCGCGAACAAGCTGATCGAGGATGGCTGTGTACTGATCAGCCAGCATGCAGACTCCATGGGTGCACCGACCGCGTGTGAGACCGCAGGTGTTCCGGACGTATCCTACAACGGAAGCACAGAGAGCGCATGCCCGGAGACCTTCCTTGTTTCTTCCAGAATCAACTGGGAGCCGTATTTTGAGTATGCAATGGGCTGTGTGGCAAGCGGTGAAGCGATCGATACCGACTGGACCGGCAATCTGGAGACCGGATCAGTAGAGCTGACCAGCCTTGGAAAGACCGCTGCAGATGGTACTCAGGAAGCAATCGATGCGGCAAAGGCAAAGCTGGAATCCGGTGAGCTTCATGTATTTGATACCGCTACCTTTACAGTAGACGGAAAAGAGCTTGAGAGCTACATGGCAGACGTAGACACAGATGCAGATTATGAGGGAGACCATGAGGCAGTATCGGACGGATACTTCCATGAGTCAGCAGAAGGTTTCCGTTCCGCACCGTACTTTGATGTCAAGATCGATGGCATCGACCTGCTGGATACCGCGTTTTAACCGAATCAAGCAAGTTATGAAACAAAGCTTCTGCCGGGCATAGAAGCGCCTGACAGAACAGAAAAGGACAGTACAGAAACCGGGTGGTGCTACATCGCCCGGTTTCGTTGGTTGCAAGGGAAAAGAAAGGAGGATATCCATTTGGAGAGTAAGACAGCAGCAGTATCCTTAAGAAATATTACAAAGAGCTTCGGATCAGTCGTGGCAAATGATAAGGTGAATCTGGATATTTACCGTGGGGAGATTCTGGCGCTGCTCGGAGAAAACGGAAGCGGTAAGACGACGCTGATGAATATGTTGTCCGGTATTTATTTTCCGGATGAAGGCCAGATTTTTATCAATGGGAAGGAGACGGTGATCCGGTCGCCAAAGGATGCTTATGCGTGCGGAATCGGCATGGTGCATCAGCATTTCAAGCTGATTGATGTATTGAGCGCGGCGGAGAATGTGGCGCTTGGCATGAAGGGACACCTGAATCTGAAAAAGACATCCGAAAAGATCCGCAGCATCTGTGATAAGTACGGCTTTGATGTGGATCCGGATCAGAAGGTTTACAATATGTCCGTGTCACAGAAACAGACCGTCGAGATCATCAAGGTGCTGTACCGGGGAGCCGACATCCTGATTCTGGACGAGCCGACTGCGGTACTGACGCCACAGGAGACGGAGAAGCTGTTCGCAGTTCTGAGAAATATGCGAAACGACGGCAAGGCGATCATTATCATTACCCATAAAATGCATGAGGTTGAGAGCCTGTCTGACCGCGTGGCCGTGCTGCGCCGCGGCTGCTTTGTCGGCGATATGGCGACAAAGGAGACAAATGCACAGGAGATGACGGACATGATGGTCGGCCATAAGGTGACGTTAAATATCGCACGCCCGGAGCCGGTGAATCCGAAGCCGCGTCTGAAGGTCGAGGGACTGTCGGTAAAAGACGAGGACGGTATTTACAGGCTGAAAAATGTGTCCTTCGAGGCGCGCAGCGGAGAGATCCTCGGAATCGCCGGTATTTCCGGCTGCGGACAGAAGGAGCTTCTGGAATCGATTGCCGGACTCCAGGTGACTGAGAGCGGAAGCATCACTTATATCAACGAGGATGGGAGCAGTGAGGAGCTGATCGGAAAGGATCCGCGGAAGATCATGGATATGGGTGTGGCTCTTTCCTTTGTCCCGGAGGACCGGCTCGGCATGGGACTCGTCGGGGATATGGATCTGACTGATAATATGATGCTGCGTTCCTTCCGAAATGGCCGGTCGATGTTTACAGACCGGAAGGCGCCGAAGGATCTGGCGCAGACGGTTGTAAACGATCTGGAGGTCGTGACGCCCGGGTTATCCACACCGGTTCGCCGCCTGTCGGGCGGAAATGTGCAGAAGGTGCTTGTAGGACGTGAGATTTCTTCCTGTCCGACGGTGCTGATGACGGCCTATGCGGTGCGCGGACTTGATATCAATTCTTCTTATACCATTTACAATCTGATCAACGAGCAGAAGGAAAAGGGATCTGCGGTTATCTTTGTCGGAGAGGATCTGGATGTGCTGCTGGAGCTGGCTGATCGTATTCTCGTACTGTGCGGCGGCGAGGTCAGCGGAATTGTGGACGGAAGAACGACCGATAAAAATACGGTCGGAAGCATGATGACTCAGATTGGAGGTACAGGGCATGAATAAAGCGAAGGATCCTCTTTTTAATATTGTAAAACGGGATGCGCTGCCATGGTACAAGTCGCTCGGTATCCGCCTGATCGCGATTCTGGCAGCATTGATCGTCTGTGCGATTGTGACGACGATCCTGACCGGTATCAATCCGATTCAGGTGTATGTCTCCATCTTTTTAGGGGCGTTCGGAACGGCCAGAAAGACATGGATTACATTTCAGAATGTGGCAATTTTGCTGTTGATTTCGCTGGCATTGACACCGGCATTCCGGATGCGCTTCTGGAACATCGGGGGCGAGGGACAGGTGCTGGTCGGCGGTCTGACAGCGGCAGCCTGCATGATCACACTGGCAGATAAGGTGCCAAACGTAGTCGTAGTACTGCTGATGGTCGTATGCAGTCTTGGCGCAGGTGCCATCTGGGGACTGATCCCGGCCTTCTTTAAGGCAAAATGGAATACGAATGAGACATTATCAACGTTGATGATGAATTATATTGCGACACAGCTCGTGGCGTTCTATACGATTGTATGGGAGATGCCAAAGGGTTCCGGCAAGATCGGTATCATCAATCAGAAGACAAATATCGGATGGCTGCCGGAGATCGGCGGATCGAAGTATCTGCTGAGCATTGTAGTGGCAGTGCTTGTGACCGTGCTCATGTACATTTATCTGACATACAGCAAGCATGGCTATGAGATTGAGGTCGTCGGCGAGAGTGAGCGGACAGCACGCTACGTCGGCATTAAGGTCGAAAAGGTCATCGTCCGGACGATGCTGCTCTCCGGCGCGATCTGTGGTCTGGTCGGGCTGCTTCTGGTCGGTGGTATTAATCATACGGTTACGACGACGATTGCCAACGGACAGGGCTTTACTGCGGTTATGGTATCATGGATGGCAAAGTTCAATCCGTTTACGATGATCTTTACGAGCTTTCTGATCATTTTTCTGAATCGTGGAGCGAGTGAGATTTCCACGACATTTGGACTGAATCAGTCGTTTGCGGATATTCTGACCGGAATTATTCTGTTCTTTATCATAGGATGTGAGTTCTTTATCGCGTACCAGATTCACTTCCGCAAAAAGCCGGAGAGGAGGATGATCGTAAATGATTAATCTTGTTGCATTTATTCCGCGTGCCGTTGTACAGGGTATTCCGCTTCTGCTCGGAAGCACCGGAGAAATCCTGACAGAAAAAACGGGCAATCTGAACCTCGGTATTCCGGGTGTCATGTATGTGGGCGCGATCAGCGGCGTCATGGGATCCTTTTTCTATGAGCAGTCGGTATCTGATCCTGCGAATATGAATGGCGTGCTGGCGGTTCTGATTCCGCTTCTGTGCTGTCTTGTGGGATCTCTTTGCATGGGACTTCTGTACTGCTTTCTGACTGTCACCTTGCGGGCTAATCAGAACGTGACCGGTCTTGCGATGACGACGTTTGGTGTAGGCTTCGGAAACTTTTTTGGCGGTTCACTGATAAAGCTTTCCGGAAGTGATGTGCCGTCGATCGCATTATCTGCGACGAGCGGATATTTCAGCAAATCGCTCCCGTTTGCAGGAAAGCTCGGCTGGGTCGGAAAAGTATTCTTTTCCTATGGATTTCTGGCCTACGCGGCGATTTTGATCGCGATTATCTGCGCGTATGTATTGAAGCACACGCGCATTGGACTGCATCTGCGTGCGGTCGGTGAGAATCCGGGTACGGCAGATGCGGCGGGTATCAACGTCACGAAGTATAAATACAAGGCTACCTGCATCGGCTGTATGATCGCAGGCCTTGGCGGACTGTACTATGTCATGGATTATGCGTGCGGCGTATGGTCAAATGATGCGTTTGGTGACCGCGGCTGGCTGGCGATCGCACTCGTCATCTTTACGATCTGGCGGCCGTTCGTGAGCATCTTTGCCTCGATCTTTTTCGGCGGGCTTTACATCCTGTATCTGTATCTGCCGACCGGTATGGATCATATGGAATATCAGGAGCTCTATAAAATGATCCCGTACATTGTCACGCTTGTTGTACTCGTGCTCACGAGCATGCGTAATAAGCGGGAGAACCAGCCGCCAAGCTCACTCGGACAGTCGTATTTCCGGGAGGAGCGGTAGACTTAGAAGGAAAGAATGAGCAGACACAGCAGGGTTTTGGAAACAACCAAAGTCCTGCTGTTTTTATGTTACAGGAGCGCCCTGTAATTTGCCCTGCGCCATCTTGTGAAAATGGCAGGAAGCTGATATACTCAAAGGTAGTTGTGTAAAGACAGAAAACAAGAATGAATAATGAAAATAATAAGAAAGGAAGGCGGCTTGCCGCCGGTGTGTGATATGAAACGATCGGAACAGAGGGTAGAAAATACGTGGAAAATGGAAGATATTTATGCTTCCATGGAGGCTTATAATGCCGATGTACAGAAGGTGCAGGCGCTTTTGAAGGAATATGAGGCGCTGCAGGGAACGCTTGGGAAGGATGCGGAGTATTTACTGCGGGCGCTGATGCTTGATGAGCAGATCAGCATGATTTATTCAGAGCTGGCAGTCTATGCCAATCAGAGATATCATGAGGATACAGGAAATGCGGTATACCAGAAGCTGACAGGTGAGGTACAGACACTTGGCGTGCAGATGATGCAGAGTATATCCTGGTTTCAGCCGGAGCTGCTTGCATTGCCGGAAGCGCGTCTGACTCAGTATTATGCGGAGGAGCCGAAGCTGGAGGGATACCGTCGGCAGGTCGAGGAGGTCACAAGAATGCGCGACCATATCCTGGATACAAAGACGGAGGAGCTGCTGGCGAGGATGAGTGAGCTGGCCGATGCACCGGCTAATATTTTTTCGATGTTTAACAATGCGGATATCCGCTTTCCGGACATCGAGGATGCAAATGGCGAGAAGCATACGCTGACGATCGGAAGCTACATTTCCTATATGGAGAGCCGTGACCGCACCTTACGGGAGAACGCCTTTCATGCCCTGTATTCCGTCTACCGTCAGTACCGCAATACGATTGCGGCGATGTATTATGCAAATGCAAAGCAGGCAGATGTGATGGCAAAGGAGCACCATTATGACAATGCGATGCAGCAGGCGCTGGATGCGAGTGCGATACCGGTATCCGTTTACGAGAACCTGATTGGGACGATCAACCGCAGGCTTCCGGCGATGTACCGTTATGTGGAGCTTCGCAAAAAGCTGCTCGGAGTCGAGACGCTTCATATGTATGACAATTATGTGCCGATGGTGGACTGTCCGGATCAGAAGTATTCTTTTGAGGAGGCAAAGGAGATCGTACTGCGTGGCCTGGCGCCGCTAGGAGCAGACTATCAGGAGCTTTTGCAAAAGGGGTTTGACGGCCGCTGGATCGATATATATGAAAATGAGGGCAAGCGTACCGGGGCTTATTCATGGGGAACGTATCAGTCACATCCGTATGTGCTGCTGAATTACCATGGCACACTGGCAGATGTTTTTACGCTGGCACATGAGATGGGACATTCCATCCACTCCTGGTATTCGAACCACACACAGCCATACCGCTATTCCGGATACCGGATTTTCGTCGCAGAGGTCGCCTCCACCTGTAATGAGGCACTATTGATTCATGACCTTCTGGAACGCACGGAGGATGAGGCAGAGCGTCGTTATCTGATCAACTATTTTCTGGATCAGTTTAAGTCTACGATGTTCCGTCAGACAATGTTTGCAGAATTTGAGCGCGACACGCATGCAGCGGTACAGTGCGGCGAGACACTGACCTCCGAGGCACTCTGCAGTGCGTACTATGAGCTGAATCGCAGATACTTTGGCGAGGCTATGGAGGTAGATGAAGATATCGCCTTTGAGTGGCAGCGTATTCCGCATTTTTACACGCCATTTTACGTATATCAGTATGCGACCGGATTCGCAGCAGCGATCGCGATCAGCAGCAAGATCCTCTCAGGCGAGCCGGGAATCGTCGAGAATTATAAACGGTTTCTGAGTGGCGGAAGCTCTATGGATCCGATTGATCTGCTGAAGCTCTGTGGCGTCGATATGTCTTCGCCGGAGCCTGTGGAACGTGCCCTGGATGTCTTTGAGAAATATCTGGAAAAACTTGCAAAAGCTTGAAAAATTTGATTGACTTTTGAAAAAAAAACTGTATAAAATATAGCTTGAATCCGGCGTATGAGAGCATCAAAAGCGGAGCTCCTGCGCCGGGTTTTTCTTCCTGTGAGCAAGTCGTAAAACGGAGGCCCTGTCAGCAGAGATGCAGGGATGGATTGTGAATATCCGCTTGACGGTTGAACAGAACTTTACACCAGGTGATGGAACAAATGACGAGGAGGATTTATGGCAAAACAATATGTGAAAGATATGACAACCGGGAATGAGCTGCCGCTGCTTTTGCGCTTTTCCCTTCCGATGCTGGTCGGAAATATTTTTCAGCAGTTTTACAACATGGTCGACTCGATCGTAGTCGGGAATTACGTCGGGACAAATGCTCTGGCGGCAGTCGGTATGACATCGTCGCTGAATTTTCTGTACTTTGCGCTCTGCAATGGATTTGCGACCGGGGCAGGAGTACTGATGTCCCAGTATTTTGGCATGAAAAATGAAAAACGGGTCAAGGATGCGCTCGGCAATTCTGTATATCTGCTGCTTGGCATGGGCATTCTGGTCAGTTTCGTTTCCGTGCTGTTTTCCAGAAATATTCTCGAGCTTTTGAATACGCCGCAGGAGATTTTTGACGATGCGCTGCTCTATACGAGGATCGTCTGCGGCGGTATCATATCAGTTGTAATGTACAATGGGATTGCGGCGATGCTGCAGTCGCTTGGCGACTCGACGACACCACTGATTTTTCTGGTGGTTGCCAGTGTACTGAATGTGATTGGCGATCTGCTGCTAGTTGTCGTGTTCCATATGGGAGTGGCCGGCGTTGCGATTGCGACGATCATCGCGCAGCTGCTCTCGGCTTTGGGGTGTATCGTGTATGCGGTAAAGAAAAATCCGTATTTCCGGCTGACAAAAGAGAACTTCCGGCCGGATCCGGCACTTATGAAAAAATGTCTGCGCCTCGGCATTCCGTTCGGTGCGCAGGGCAGTCTGATTGCATTTTCCTGTGTGGCACTGCAGAGCATCATCAATCGCTTTGGCTCGGATGTCATCGCTGCATTTACAGCGACCTCCCGGATCGAGCAGCTCGTGCAGCAGCCGTACAATTCTCTGGCGACGGCGCTTGCCACCTTTGCGGCACAGAATATTGGAGCAGGCAACCCGGAACGTGTCCGCAGAGGTTTTCGAAAATCAACGTTTCTGGTCATCGTGTTCAGCGTGATTATGTGCGGGATCATGTTCCTTTCCGGGGAAGCGTTTGTCCGCCTTTTTGTCAAAGATGCGAATGTCATCGCGATTGGCGGCCGTGCGATCCGGATCACGAGTCTGTTTTACATTCCGCTTGGGATGATTTATATTACGCGCAGCCTTTTAAATGGGGCAGGCGATTCAGCCTTTGCCTTTGTCAGCGGACTGGCGGAGGTCGTAGGCAGAGTCGGCTTTTCAATTCTGCTCGCCGGTATTCCGGCACTCGGCTACTGGGCAGTCTGGTATACGACCGGTCTGACCTGGCTCATCACAGGAGCCGCCTGTATACTGCGCTATTTGCAGGGAAAGTGGGAACGGATTGTGCTGGTAGAGAAATAGCGCGCGGGGGGACATATGAAGATAATCGGAATTGATATCGGGACGACATCGATCAGCTCGGTCGTGCTGGACGGGGAGACAGAGACACAGGTGGCTGCGAAGACGTTGCCGAATGATACGGCACGTGCAGGCCATAGCTGGGAGCGCATGCAGGATGCAGACCGGATTCTGGAAAAATGCCGGAAGCTTGTAATGGAATACCGGAGGGAGTGGCCGGACGTGCGCGGCATCGGTATCACGGGCCAGATGCACGGCATGCTGTATGTGGATGCAAACGGATGTGCCGTCTCACCGCTTACGACGTGGGAGGATGAGCGGGGAAACCAGCCTTATCGGGAAGGCAGCACCTATGCGCAGGAGCTGAGCGCGCGAAGCGGCTATGAGATGGCGACAGGGTACGGACTAACGACCCATTTTTACAATCTGCAAAACCATCTGGTGCCGGAACAGGCCACTTCCATGACGACGATCATGGATTATGTAGCGATGCGGCTCACCGGAAGGCGATATCCGATGACACATCCTACCAATGCGGCGAGCTTTGGGCTGTTTGATATCCGAAGCGGCAGCTTTGATAAGGCAGCATGCCGCAAGGCCGGGATCGATCCGGCGATCCTGCCGGAGGTGGTGCAGGGAGAATCGGTGATCGGTCGGACGGCGGACGGCATAGAGGTGGTGATCCCGATCGGGGATAATCAGGCCGGAATATTAGGGCTGTGTGAGAGCGAGCAGGATATCGTACTGAACATCGGTACCTCCAGTCAGGTATCAAAGATCAGCGACAGGATCCCGGAGGATAGGACACTGGAGTGTCGTCCTTACGTAGGGGGGAAGTATCTGCTCCTTGGAGCCGGACTCTGCGGCGGTACTTCATTTCGGATGCTGAATGATTTTTTCCGTGATGTATGCGCACGGTGTGGAGCTACGGTTTCCCGTGATGAGATGTTTGGCTGCATGATGACGGCAGCAAATGAGGCGAGAGAAGCAGAACAGGGGACGGAGGTGCTGAGCGTTCAGACACTGTTTCGCGGGACGCGGGCGAATCCGTCCCTGCGCGGAAGCATTGACGGCATCACGATGACGAACCTGACGATGGGGACACTCGTGCTCGGCTTTTACCGGGGCGTCCTGACGGAGCTGTATGAAGCATATCAGAAGATGGATGCAGACCCGGCACAGGGGCGTCTGCTTCTCTGCGGAAATGCCTTGCGCAACAATCCGCTGCTGCGCAGTCTCTGTGCGGAATTATTCGGAAGAGAAGCCTGTCTGACTGACCGAAAGGAAGAGACCGCGACCGGGGCCGCGCTGCTGGCGAGGTTTGCTGCACCCAAAAGAGGCTGTCAAAATGCTGCAGAGTATGGTACAATGGAAAATGTGTGAACAGAATGGTTCGAGTCAAAATACCGTTTGACCCAAACATCTTATGATATTAATGTCAAAAGATGCCTTACGGATTGTTTCGTACTTCGTACTTCCACAATCCTACCCAATATTCGCATATCGTGAAGCTTGCGCTCCACTTTTATGCTCATATCGGGGCGGGTCATTAAGCCATAAAACCACTCCTGTGCAAGCACATCGTGGTTTCAGGCTTTTGACCCTGGCATCATCTTATTATAAGGAGTAGAACATGAAGGATAAGAAAAACGTGCTCAGAAAGCTGTTTTTATCGACGCTGTATCTGAGCGCGTTTACGTTTGGCGGGGGTTATGTGATTGTCACGTTGATGAAGAAAAAATTCGTGGACCAGTATCACTGGATCGAGGAAGATGAGATGCTGGATCTGGTGGCGATTGCGCAGTCTGCGCCGGGGCCGATTGCGGTAAACGGGGCAATCGTGGTCGGGTATAAGCTGGCTGGGCTATTCGGTGTGGCGGTGGCGATTCTCGGGACAATCATTCCGCCGTTTGTCATCATCGCACTCGTATCGGTCTGCTACAATGCATTCCGCAGCAATGTGATCGTGGGAAAAATGCTGGAGGGCATGCAATCGGGCGTCGGTGCAGTCATCGCATCGGTGACGTATGAGATGGGCGCGGGCATTGTGCGGGAGAAAAACGGAATTTCGTTGCTGATCATGGCGGGGGCATTTCTGGCTTCCTGTGTCTTTAGAGTAAATGTGGTAGTTATCGTGATTGTGTGTGGCGTGCTTGGAGCGCTGCGGACGCTTATCGCTAAAAAGAATGCTTAGAGTACGGGCTGTAATTACGCTTGAACGCTTGCACGGGAGAAAAAATATAAGAGGAGTATAAAGTTGATCTATCTACAGTTATTTCTAAGCTTTTTACAGATCGGGGCGTTCAGCTTCGGCGGCGGCTATGCGGCGATGCCGCTCATTCAGGAGCAGGTCGTGACGTCGCATAGATGGCTGTCGATGGCGGAGTTTACCGATCTGATCACAATTTCGCAGATGACACCGGGACCGATCGCAGTCAATTCAGCGACCTTTGTCGGAATTAAGATTGCCGGTATTCCGGGCGCTCTGGCGG
>OLQE01000740.1_pt1 | contig 22713 bp, 17 predicted proteins | sample 1643161 | NCBI WGS metagenome assembly OLQE01 (sample SAMEA3136650, study PRJEB25190) | human gut metagenome | reverse complement strand
TAGCTTGGTAGCGCGCTCGGCTGGGGGCCGAGAGGTCGCAGGTTCAAATCCTGTTACTCCGATGACAGAAGCTCTTATCACTGATGATCAGTGGTAGGAGCTTTTTTGCGTACAGGAAAACGGGTTTACAAATTTTTCAGATTTTTTTTCTTGAATCTCTCTGTCATTTGTGATACGTTATAAAACGTTAGACGTCGAAAGGTTAGGCATCTAATGAATTGAAGAGCAAGTAGCGAAGCGGATTGCGAATGTCCGCTTTACAAACAGAAAAACTGCCGGAACCTGTTTGGATGGATCATTAAAACGGGATGGCAGGGAGCAGACAGGAGAGGAGGAAGGACATGAGCGACATTGAGAAGCTGAAGCATCTGGAGATGGAGGTTCAGAAGTCTCAGTTTCGTTATCTGAGAAATCTGATGAATGAAAACAAACTGTACCGGGGAGATCCGCGCCTTCTGATGTATGTCTTTTTCCATAATGGACGGAAACAGGCGGAAATTGCCAGAGGGCTGTGTGTGAAGCCGGCAACGCTTACCGTTATGCTTCAGCGGATGGAACAGGCAGGTCTTGTGGAAAGAAGAAATGATACGCAGGATCAGAGAGTCCAGCGGGTCTATATCACAGAGCTGGGAAAAGAAACCAGTGAAAAGACGGTGGACGTTTACAAGAATGCAGTAAAGAAATTTTATCAGGGAGTAACGGATGAAGAAATGGAAGGCTATCGGAGCACCCTGGAAAAGGTAAAGGCAAATGTTCTGAAACTGCTGGAGGAGAGCTCCGGCAGCGAGGATGCAGAACAGAAAGGTGAGAAGACAACATGCTTAAGCTTGCAAGATATATAAAAAAATATACGGGAGTGATCCTTCTGATCCTGGTCCTTCTGGTGATCCAGGCGAACTGCGATCTTTCCCTTCCTGGCTATACCTCGGATATCGTCAATGTGGGGATCCAGCAGAATGGTATCGAGGATGCCGTGGCAGATACCCTCAGCAGCGGAGCCATGGAAAAACTGTTTTTATTTATGGATCCGGATGAACAGGAGCTGATCAAAGCCAGTTATACGGAAAAAGACGGAATCTGGTCTTTGGATAAAATCAGTAAAAAGACGAGAAAGGAACTGAACCGGGTTCTTGGAAAGCCCATGGTAGCTGCTTATGCCATGAGTTCCGGTTCGGAAGAACTTGGACTTGGCGGTGGTGCCGCTATGCAGCTGCCGGAGGGAGAGGATCCCTTTGATGCCCTGAAACATCTTCCGGAAGAGCAGCTTGCCGCGATCAAAGACAAGCTGTATGAGAAGCTGGACCAGATGCCGGACACCCTGATCACGCAGGGCTCCATTGCTTTTGTCAAAGCGGATTATCAGGAGCAGGGGATCGACCTGGATGCCTTTCAGAAGCATTACCTTCTGATGGCGGGCTTAAAAATGCTGGCCTTTGCTTTCCTTATCATGCTCATTTCGATCGCAGTGACCTTTCTTTCCTGCCGGCTGGCGGCCGGAACAGCGAAAACGCTCCGTGACGGTGTGTTTACCAAGGTGGTATCTTTTTCTAACAGGGAATTTGAAAAATTTTCCACGGCTTCGCTGATCACCAGAAGCACCAATGATATCCAGCAGGTACAGATGGTGCTGACCCTGTTTTTCCGGATGGTCCTTTATGCGCCCATTCTCGGGATCGGAGGTGTGATCCATGCGCTGGAGACCAGCAGAAGCATGGCCTGGGTCATTCTGCTGGCAGTCGTTCTGGTGCTTGGCGTGGTGGCGGTACTGTTTGCCATCACACTTCCGCGCTTTAAGAAGCTGCAGGATCTGATCGACCGGCTGAATCTGGTGACCCGTGAGATCCTGCAGGGTCTTCCTGTTATCCGGGCATTCAGCCGGGAAAAACAAGAGGAGCAGCGGTTTGACAAGGCGAATAAGGATTTTATCAGCACCAACCTTTTTGTGAACCGCTGTATGACCTTTATGATGCCTGCCATGATGCTGGTCATGAATGAGATCACCGTGCTTATCGTATGGACCGGTTCCAAGGGGATCGATGCGGGGACCATGCAGGTAGGTGACATGATGGCGTATATCCAGTACACCATGATGATCATTATGTCCTTCCTGATGATCACCATGATGTCCATTATGCTGCCCCGTGCGTCTGTATCAGCAGGGCGTATCAATGAGATCCTGGAAACAGAAGTGATCCTTCAGGATCCGGAGCGGGAAGAGAAAGCAGATGCGGAGAAAAAAGGTGTGGTGGAATTCCGTCACGTATCCTTTGCCTATCCTGGCGCGGCAGATCCGGTACTTCAGGATATTGACTTTACCGCACGCCCCGGCGAGACGACCGCCATTATCGGAAGTACAGGCTGCGGAAAATCCACACTGGTCAATCTGATCCCGCGGTTTTACGATGTGACAGAAGGTGAGATTCTGGTGGATGGTGTGGATGTACGGAAGATGAAGCAGCATACGCTTCATGAAAAGCTCGGTTATGTGCCGCAGAAGGGCGTGCTCTTCTCGGGCACGATCGCTTCCAATATTGCGTACAGCAAGGATACTATGGGCGAAAACGACATTCATAAAGCGGCTGAGATTGCCCAGGCCAGTGATTTCATTGAAGAAAAAGAAGAACAGTACGATTCTCCAATCGCTCAGGGCGGTACGAACGTGTCCGGCGGTCAGAAGCAGCGCCTGTCCATTGCCCGGGCGATTGCCGGAAAACCGGAGATTTATATTTTCGATGACAGCTTTTCCGCACTGGATTATAAGACGGATGCAGCTCTTCGGAAAGCCCTGAAGGAAGAGACTGCTCAGGCAACGACGATCATCGTAGCCCAGCGTATCAGCACGATCCTTCACGCAGAGCAGATCATTGTTCTGGATGAAGGACGGATTGCCGGTATCGGCACCCATAAAGAACTGTTAAAATCCTGCGAAGTTTACCATCAGATCGCGGCATCTCAGCTTTCAAAGGAGGAATTGGATCATGAGTAATCACGGAGGCGGCATGGGCAGAAGAAGAATGCCCAATGAAAAAGCAAAAGATTTTTCCGGCAGCATGAAAAAGCTGCTGAACTATATGAAACGCTACAAAATCCGTTTCTTTCTGATGCTGGTCTTTGCAGTTGCCAGCACCGTATTTTCCATCTGGGGACCGACGATCCTCGGTGATGCCACCACGGAAATCTTCAAGGGACTGGTGGAAAAGGTCAATGGAACGGGAAGTATTGATTTTGGAAAGGTCAGTCAGATCCTTATATTCCTGGGGTGCCTCTATCTTTTGAGTGCCTGCCTGAACTTTATCCAGGGCTTTATCATGACCGGAATCTCCAATGATGTGAGCTACAGTCTCAGAAAGGATATTTCTGAGAAGATCAACCGGATGCCCATGAAATATTTCGAAAGCCGTACCACAGGAGAGGTGCTTTCCCGTGTAACGAATGATATCGACACGCTGCAGCAGAGCCTGAACCAGAGTGTGACACAGCTGATCACGTCCGTTGCCACACTCGTCGGTGTTTTTATCATGATGCTCCGGATCAGTGTTCTGATGACCGTTCTGGCAGTACTGATCCTGCCGGTATCCATGCTGATCATCGGTCAAGTGATGAAGCATTCCCAGAAATATTTCCAGCAGCAGCAGGCATTTCTCGGAAATGTCAATGGTCAGGTGGAGGAGATCTATGGCGGCCATAATATTGTCAAAGTCTTTAATAAGGAAGAAACAGTGACAAAAACCTTCCGGGAGACCAACGAAAAACTGTATCAGTCCGCCTGGAAATCGCAGTTCCTTTCCGGCATGATGATGCCTGTCATGCAGTTTGTAGGCAACCTCGGTTATGTGATGGTAGCGCTGGTCGGCGGCTGGCAGGTGATTAACGGAGCCATCGAGGTTGGTCAGATCCAGTCCTTCATCCAGTATATCAAGAGCTTCACACAGCCGGTCCAGCAGATCGCACAGGTGACAAATATGCTTCAGTCCACAGCGGCAGCTTCTGAGCGTGTGTTTGAATTTCTGGAGGAAGAGGAAGAGGATCAGACGGTTGAGAATCCGGTGAAGCTGAAGAACCCGGAGGGGGAAGTCCGTTTTGAACACATCAGCTTTGGTTATGATCCGGATCAGATCATTATCCACGATTTTTCGGCGGAGGTGCATCCGGGACAGAAGGTGGCCATTGTAGGTCCTACGGGAGCCGGAAAGACTACATTGGTCAAGCTGCTGATGCGTTTTTATGATGTGAACAGCGGATCTATTAAAGTGGATGGTCACAATGTGAGAGATTTTAACCGGGCGGATCTGCGGGAACTGTTTGGCATGGTCCTTCAGGATACCTGGCTTTTCAACGGTACAATTATGGAAAATATCCGTTATGGAAAACTGGATGCCACGGATGAGGAAGTCATTGAGGCAGCAAAGGCGGCTCATGCAGACAGCTTTATCCGGACACTTCCCGGTGGTTATCAGATGGTCCTGAATGAAGAGACCAGCAATATTTCACAGGGACAGAAGCAGCTTCTGACCATTGCGCGTGCGATCCTTGCAGATAATCCGATTCTGATTCTGGATGAGGCAACCAGTTCTGTAGATACCCGAACGGAAATCCGGATCCAGAAGGCGATGGACCATCTGATGAAGGGCAGAACCAGTTTCGTTATTGCGCATCGTCTTTCCACTATTCGTGATGCAGATCTGATCCTTGTTCTGAAAGATGGAAACATCATTGAGCATGGCAGTCATGAAGAGCTGATGGCAAAGAAAGGCTTTTACGCAGATCTTTACAACAGCCAGTTTACAAAAACGGCATAAAAAGAAGGCATTTCCAACCGGTGTAAAAACCGGAAGGAAATGCCTTTTTACGCTTGTTTTCAGGCCAGCGGAGCGCAGGCGTTTTTCAGCCATGCTTTTTCGTTGTCGGTAAGCTGAGGAGCAAGTGTTTCATAAACGGTGGCGTGATACTCGTTCAGCCAGGAAAGCTCTGTGGGAGAAAGTTTTTTCGGATCGATGGCTTTCTTGTCAATCGGGCAGTAGGTGATGGGCTCAAAGCAGCAGAATTTTCCGTATTCTGTTTCCATGGCCTCTTTGCAGAGAAGCTCATTTTCAATACGGATGCCGATCTTGTCGGTTTCGTAAATGCCGGGCTCATCTGTGACGGTCATGCCCGGAACGAAGGGAACCTGAGATCTGCCGTTGAGGGACTGCGGACCTTCATGGACAGTTCCGACAAAGCCGACGCCGTGACCGGTACCGCAGCGATAATCCAGTCCTCTTTCCCAGAAGGGCTCGCGGGCAGCCAGGTCCAGGGCGATGCCGGGCATTTTCTCCTTGAATACAAGCTTTGCCATGTTGATATGGGAGCGGAGCACCAGAGTAAAGTAATCCTTTTCCTCATCCGTCGGTTCACCGAGGGCATAGGTACGGGTGATGTCCGTTGTGCCCTCCAGATAATGACCGCCGCAGTCTAACAGGAGAAAGCCTTCCGGTTTGAGTACGGCACAGTTTTCGGGAGTGGGATGGTAGTGCATCATGGCTGCATTGGGACCGTAAGCGGCAATGGTTCCAAAGGATTCTCCAAGGGAATGTTCCTGCTCCAGACGGTAATGGCGCATCATGGCGTCCACATCACACTCGGTCACGGTTTCTTTTCTTGCCATACGTCCTTCCAGATCGATGGCAAAACGAACCATTGCAACACCGTCCTTGATATGGGCAAGCTTCAGATTTTTGATCTCTGCCTCGCTCTTGACACCCTTCAGATAAACGACCGGCTCTTTGCCTTCCTTGACTGTGATGCAGGAATTCTCTTCCATAGCCTGGTAAAGAGCGTAGCTGAGAGATGTTTTTTCGATGATGAAGGTTACCGGAGTATGGATGGCGCGAATTGCGGCTGCGGCATCTTCATAAGGAGCAAATGCAAAACCTTCTTTTTCCAGATAGGACTGTGCGTCCATGGGAACACGCTCTTTATTGATAAAAATGGTGGCGCTGTCCGGAAGCACCAGGGTAAAGCAAAGGGCGAAGGGTGTGAACAGGATATCATCTGCGCGGAGATTTAAAAGCCATGCGGAGCTTTCCAGTCTGGTGGCAAGATAAGCGTTGGCACCCTCTTTTTTCAGGCTTTCACGGACATCGGCAAGCTTTTCGGAAGGTGTCTTGCCGGCGTAGGAAGCATCCAGGATCCATGCTTTTGTAGCGGGAGCGGCAGGACGGTCCTCTGTCCAGACAGGAGAGATCAGATCCATATTTTTTAAGGAGATCTTTTTGCCGTCAAAAGCCTTTTTCAGTTCTTCGGCAAAGGAGGTACTGGTGATCACACCGTCGATCCCCATGCTTCCCTCTTCCGGAAGCTCGTCAGCCAGCCATTTCTCAACCGTGGGAACACCCGGCTCGCCCATTTTCATGAGCACAATGCCGCTTCCTTCAAGCTGATGCTCTGCCTGGATGAAATAACGGCCGTCTGCCCAGAGAGCCGCTTTTTCAGAGGTGACAGCCAGCGTACCTGCAGAACCGTTAAAGCCGGAGAACCAGCTTCTGGCAGTGTAATGATCCGGAAGATATTCACTCATATGCGGGTCTGAGGAAGGAATGAGATATCCGTCAACTCCTTCTTTTTTCATCAGGGTCTGAAGAGCCTGGATCTTTTCTTTTGCTTTCATGATACAATAACCTCTTTTCTGTATAGTGAAATCTTTGAACTGCTTTGCTGCCGTGCGGCGGGTGCAATTCATATTTATGTTGAGAGACCCCTTGCTCCGGGTCTCGGAACATTTGATGTCAGATGGCGGCTGTTTCGTTCTTTCTGAAAGCAGCCTCTCTTCGTTCCAGATGCTTCCGGAAGACCAGCAGAAAGACGATGGTGGAGATGGTGGAAGCTGTGAGATCTGCGATCGGCTGGGCATAAAATACGGCCGTGGCTTTTTTGCGGATCAGTGGCAGGAGAAAGACCAGAAGCACATAAAAACTCTTTCGGAACAGAGAGAGCGACAGCGCCGTTTTGGTCCGTTCCATGGCGGTAAGGCCGTCCACCAGTACATACTGGAGACTCAAAGGAATGATGGCGAGGGTGAAAACGCCGATGCCCCAGACGGAAAGCCGGGAAATCTCCGCATTAGAGGTAAAGAGGCGGATGAAATGTACCGGCAGAAAGCGGGTCACGATAAACATAAAGGTGGTAAAGCCAAAGCACAGAAGCAGACTGTATTTTTCCGCATCCCGGACCCGCCGGGTATCTGCGGCACCGTAGTTAAAACTGATCAAAGCCTGCGTGCCGCCGCTGATCCCCAGCATGGGAGAAGTGATGAGCAGCATATAGCTCTGAACGATGGTAGCGGTGGTGATCAGAAAATCACCCTGGTTTCCGCCGTATTTTTGCAGAACGGTGTTGGTAGCAATGAGAAGTACGTTATCTGAGGCCAGGATCAGGAAGGGAGACAGACCGATCGAGAGGATCTTTCCGATGACCTTCAGGTTATACTGACCGAAACAGATGCCGATGGGAACTTTTTTGGAAAAGCTCAGGAAAGCCAGGGCAAAGCTGCAGGAAAGAAACTGGGAGATCACCGTGGCTACGGCTGCTCCTGCGATTCCAAGATCCAGACCGAAAATGAATACCGGATCCAGAATGATATTGCAGATGGTTCCGATGAGTACCGTGGTCATGCCGATGACCGGGAAACCCTGACAGTTAATGAAATAGTTCAGCCCTACTGCCATAAGGGCAAAAAAAGTACCCATGGTATAAATGGTAAGATAGGTATTGGCATAGGCAAAGGTCTGTTCACTGGCGCCGAACCAGCGGAGCAGCTGCCCCTTTATCATAAGAAAGAGTACGGTAAGGACAGCAGAAAAAAGGGTCAGCAGAAGCAGCGAGTTTGACAGGATCTGTCTGGCTTTTTTCGTGTTGCCTTCTCCCATACGGATAGACATCTGGATGGAACCTCCCAGGCCGACCAGTGTGCCAAAGGAAGAAAGGAGGGTAACAATGGGACCGCAGACTCCTGCTCCCGCCAGAGCCAGATCTCCGTAGCCCTGGATATGTCCGATATACATACGGTCGATGATGCTGTAAAGTACGTTTACAAACTGGGCAACCATAGTAGGAATGGCCAGCTTCAGTACCAGGGAAGGAACGCTGTCCCGTCCGAGGTCATTTCCTGTTTTCATACAAGGATCCTTCTTTCTGTAAGTCTTTTTTGACCGGCATCCTCACTATATCAGAAAAAGAAGAGAAATTCAATGGTTATCCACTTGACAATCTTCCTTTAAGATGGTAAAGTAGTGTCAAGTTGATAGACGAAAATGCGAAGAAGAGGAATAGTACGTTCTTTCCAGAGCACAGAGAGTTGCCGGTTGGTGGAAGGCAGCGGAAGAAAAGAGCGGAACTCGCCTCGGAGCGGCTGCCCCAAATTTTCTTAATGAAAAAAGTAGACGCAGACGGATTCCCCGGCCGTTATACGGGCAGGATATAAAGACAGCAGAGCTGTTTCGTATCTGATGAGTGCATGGAGATTCTCCATGAAAAAGAGTGGTACCGCGTAAGGCAGAAGTCTTTCGTCTCTGATAAATAGAGATGAAAGGCTTTTTTTATTGGTCGAAGTCCGGTTTCCGGACTTTGCTATCTCGTCGACAACCATAAGAAAATACAAGAGATCAATAAGGAGAATGAAGAAATGGGAATGAAAAACGTTGAAAAGTATACCCGCCAGTATTTTATGCCGCCGGTTTCCTGCATGGACTGGACCCGGAAAGATCATATCGAAAAAGCACCGATCTGGTGCAGCGTGGATTTAAGAGATGGAAACCAGGCTCTTATCGTACCGATGTCTCTGGAACAGAAACTGGAATTTTTCAAACTCCTGGTTCGTCTTGGTTTCAAAGAGATCGAAGTCGGCTTCCCGGCAGCGTCTGAGACGGAATATCTGTTTTTAAGGACCCTGATTGAGAAAAATATGATCCCCGACGATGTGACCATCCAGGTGCTGACACAGGCCAGAGAGCATATCATCCGAAAGACTTTCGAGGCGCTGGAGGGCGTGAAAAAGGCAGTCGTCCACGTATACAATTCTACTTCCGTGGCACAGCGGGAACAGGTATTCAAAAAATCAAAAGAAGAGATCCTGAAGATCGCTGTAGATGGAGCGGAGCTTCTGAAGAAGCTTACGGAGGAGTCCGGCGGAAATTATTCCTTTGAGTACAGTCCGGAGAGCTTTACCGGTACCGAGATGGAATATGCCCTTGAGGTCTGCAATGCCGTTCTGGATGTATGGCAGCCCACCCCGGATCATAAAGTCATCATCAACCTTCCGAGTACGGTGGAGCATTCCATGCCCCACGTTTATGCAAGCCAGGTGGAGTATATGAGTAAGAACCTGAAATACAGAGACAATGTGATCGTTTCTCTTCATCCGCATAATGACCGCGGCTGCGGCATCAGCGATGCGGAGATGGGAATGCTTGCCGGGGCAGACCGTATTGAAGGAACTCTTTTCGGGAACGGAGAGCGTACCGGAAATGTAGATATCGTAACACTGGCCATGAATATGTATTCCCAGGGTGTGGATCCGGGACTGGATTTCTCTGATATGCCGAAGATCTGTGCAGAATATGAGGAGTATACGGGCATGAATATCGATATGAGAAGCCCCTACAGCGGCTCTCTGGTATTTGCAGCCTTCTCCGGTTCTCATCAGGATGCGATCGCCAAGGGTATGAAGATCTGGGAGGAGCATGAGCATGCCGGAAAATGGACCGTTCCTTATCTGCCGCTGGATCCGAAGGATATCGGAAGAGAGTACGAGGCAGATGTGATCCGGATCAACAGCCAGTCCGGTAAGGGCGGTATCGGTTATATTCTGGAGCAGAACTTCGGCCTGAACCTGCCGGCCAAGATGCGTGAGGCAATGGGCTATGCGACCAAGGATGTTTCCGATCATATGCATAAGGAGCTCAAGCCTTCTGAAATCTTTGAGATCTTCAAGAAGAAATTTGAAGGTGTCGCCAGTCCGTTCCAGGTAACAGAAGCACATTTCAAGCAGCATAACGGTATCATTGCAGAGATCCATGTACTGCAGAATGGTGTGGAGAAGGTAGCGATCGCTTCCGGAAACGGTCGTCTGGATGCAGTCAGCAATGCATTGAAAAAACAGTTCCGTCTGGAGTATAATCTGCAGACCTATCAGGAGCATGCATTGGAGAAAAGCTCCAGTTCCCGTGCTATCGCTTATGTGGGAATCACAGACAAGGATGGAAAGGATTTCTGGGGAGCAGGCGTGAACCAGGATATCATCGTAGCCTCCGTTGATGCCCTGGTGACAGCTATCAACAATATGTTGAACGCAGAATAAGCAGTCCTCCGCTTTAAGTGCGCAGAGCACTAAGCGATGGGTATTTATAATAGAAGAAACAGCTTCGGACCGCCGGTGAAAGTCGGCGGTTTTTCTGTCCGCTGATGTAGGGGTCAAAAGACCTTTTGCCTCCAACTGATGCCTACGAATTGCTCCGCTGCGAAGCAGCTCCCACAATTCTTTATAATGGAAAATGTGTCTTTGATGCACGAACAAAAAGGAGAAAAACAGCAGCAGAATTCTGCTTTGAAATACAAAATCTGACATAATGTTTCAAAAATATTACAATCCATATTTTATACGTAACAAATATTTTGAAAGCTTGAAAACCGCAGAAATAAAGGAAAAAGTCGATGAAGGTCGATTTTTTCCTTTGGGAAAATTGCTGTTTTTGAAAAATGGAGATAGTCAGAATCAATGAAAAATCAAGTAAAAACAAGATGAAAAACAGAAGAAATACACAAAAACAGGGGACGGAGAAAAAACACACTTGAAATATGTTACAAATATGTGAAATGCCGCTTGACACGCACAGATTTTTTCTCTATAATCTGGAATATCAAAAAAAGGGGTCCCGTACGGAATCCTTTCTATTGAAAAATACATGGAGGAAGAGGCTATGATGAGATGGATTTGTGCACTGCTTCAACGATTGGCATACTTGTTTATGTGCACACTCGTCCGCGCCGTAAGTATGACGAAACGCCGTTACCGGCAGTGTGCGGTACTCGTTTCTTTTGGCGTGGTGCTGGCCATAGTGGTATTCTGTGCCGGCAATTTCTCCGGGGGAGGTAAGAACAGGGTTTATGCAGTACAGAGTTCGGTTCAGGAAGAGGATGCGGAGGCTGATTCTTCTTCTGATGTGAAGGCCGGACTCATGGGGATCGTTGACAGTGTGGGCTGTATGGAGACATACGCCAGAGAAGTTTCTTCTGTCAGCGTCCAGAATGGTTATGAGAACACTCTTGTAGGAACATCGCGTGTGGAAAAAGGCGCGCTGAACCGCCAGAAGATGGCCGGGGAGCTGAAGAAGGTCAGCGGAGTCGGCTATTACGGACTCATGGAGATCCGGAACAACCAGATGCCGAAGCAGGATTATGATGCTCTTCTTCGGATCGTGGAGGCAGAAGCTACAGGAGGCGACTTAAAGAGCAAAGTTCTCATTGCCAATGTAGTCCTGAACCGGGTGAAGGATGAACGTTTCCCGGACAGTATCTATGATGTGGTCTTTCAGTATGCCGGAGGATCGGCACAGTTTTCGCCTGTAGCAGACGGGCGGATCTACAGTGTGGAGATCACGGATGATACCATTCAGGCCGTAGACCAGGCCCTGGAAGGGGAGGATTATTCCCAGGGCGCTCTCTTTTTCATGGCTCGTCAGAGTTCCGATAGCAGCAGCGTGGAATGGTTTGACAGTAAATTAAAGCTGCTGTTTTCTTATGGCGGTCATGAGTATTTTACATTTGATAAGGGATCAGAAAGTACGGAGCAGTAAGCGTACCGGAAAGCCGGACAGGAGAAATATCCTGTCCGGTTTTTCTATGGCGTACAAAAATACGTCTACGAAAGATTTTTTGTTGTACAACCGGAAAAAGTATGTTATAGTAGGTGACAGCGATAAAGTAACGCGCGAAAGAGTGCGGTCGGAAGAGGAGAGAATGAGATGGAACTTTTCTATAGCAGTACAAGAGACAAGGCAGAGAAGGTGACGGCGTCCCAGGCTATCTTACAGGGTCTGGCTCAGGATGGAGGGTTGTTTGTTCCTTCTTATATCCCGGCACTTTCTGTGGATATGGATGTTTTAAAGGATATGAGCTATCAGGAGACCGCATATGAGGTCATGAGCCGTTTCCTGACAGATTTTTCAGAGAAAGAGTTGAAGGACTGTATTGCAGCAGCCTATGATGAGAAGTTTGATACGAAAGAGATCGCTCCTTTAAAGAAAGCGGGAGAGGCTTATTATCTGGAGCTCTTTCATGGAGCGACCATTGCATTTAAAGATATGGCACTTTCTATTTTGCCGCATCTGATGACTACGGCAGCGAAGAAAAATCAGGCCAGCGGAGAGATCGTGATCCTTACAGCTACTTCCGGAGATACCGGAAAGGCTGCTCTTGCCGGGTTTGCGGATGTGCCGGGAACCAGGATCATTGTTTTCTATCCGAAGAACGGTGTGAGCCCCATTCAGGAAAAACAGATGGTGACCCAGAAGGGAGCCAATACCTATGTGGTGGGCATTCACGGAAACTTCGATGATGCCCAGACAGGAGTGAAGAAGCTTTTCGGTGACAGGGAACTGAACGAGGAGCTGAAAGAGGCGGGCTTCCGTTTTTCCTCTGCAAACTCCATCAATATCGGCCGTCTGGTTCCTCAGATCGTTTATTATGTATATGCTTACGCAAAGCTTTACGGAGCCGGAGTCCTGAAAAAGGGCGAGTCTATGAATGTGGTAGTGCCGACCGGAAACTTCGGAAATATCCTGGCGGCTTATTATGCGAAAGAGATGGGAGTACCTGTCGGGAAACTCATCTGTGCCTCCAATGAGAATAAGGTTCTTTACGATTTCTTCCGTACGGGCTCTTATGACAGAAACAGGGAGTTTGTATTGACCACTTCTCCTTCCATGGATATCCTGATCTCCAGCAATCTGGAGCGGCTGATCTATAAGATCGCCGGAGCAGATGATGTGAAGGATGCCGCATTTATGAAGGAGCTTTCAGAAAAGGGCACTTATACGATCACACCGCAGATGAAAGAAAAGCTGGCTGATTTTTATGGCAATTATGCTTCTGAGGAAGAGACTGCGGCTGAGATTGCACGGCTTTACAAAGAGGCAGATTACGTGATCGATACCCATACGGCAGTGGCTTCTGCAGTTTACCGGAAATACCGGAAGGAGACCGGTGATGAACATGTGACCGTGATCGCTTCTACTGCAAGCCCCTACAAATTTGCAAGAAGTGTCATGGATGCCATTGATGAGAAGTACGATGCAATGGATGATTTCCGCCTTGTAGATGAGCTTTCGGTCCTTTCCAAAACCGCTGTTCCAAAGGCTGTGGAAGAGCTTCGTACGGCTCCGGTCCTTCATGATACGGTGGTAGAAAAGGACGAGATGAAGGCCATCGTGAAAAAGATCCTGAATTTTTAGTTGCATTTGAACACAGTCTGGGGTATACTAAGGTATATCCTGAGATGTGCGATAATCCTATTATTTTGAACCTACATTTTTTTGTCATGGGATTCCTATATTGGTCTTTCGATGTCATGCCGTCATAATGGAACGGAAGACAGAGATCGTACCTGCGGTTGCCCCCCTAGCTCTGCTAGGACTCAAAATACGGGAAACGGCATTTTGGGATATTTTAAAGAATTTACACCGCATGAGGCAGAATACCTTGTGCGGTTTTTTATATTCTGATGTACATATTTCGGAAAATATGGTAAAATAGAAAGGATTTATAACCAGTTACTGTACTGGGAGGATTTCTGGAATTTACATCTGAGAAAGGGGATTTTTCAGCTATGGGAATGACAAAAAGCGTATTTGGAAAGACTTCAAATGGAGAAGTGGTACATCTGGTCACAGTCTCCAATGAGAAAGGGATGTCCATGGAGGTTCTGGATTACGGAGCCACTCTGGTGAGTGTCAATGTGCCGGATAAGGACGGACATACAGAAGATGTGGCACTGGGCTATGATGATGTGCTGGATTATGAGAAAGGAACCGCATATCTCGGAGCCAGTATCGGAAGATGCGGAAACCGCGTGGATCATGCAGAATTTTCCATCAATGGAAAAGAGTACTTTATGGAGAAAAATGAAGGTGAGAACGTCTGCCACAGCGGTCCCAGATGCTACAGCCGCCGGATGTGGAATATGGAGCTTCTGGAAGAGGAGAACAGTGTGCGCTTCCATCTCGTAAGCCCGAATATGGATCAGGGCTTTCCCGGAACCTTTGAAGTGACAGTGACCTATACTCTGACAGAGGAAAATGAGTTGAAGATCCATTATCACGGTACCTGTGATCAGGATTCCATGGTGAATATGACGAACCACAGTTATTTCAATCTTCATGGGCAGGACAGCGGAAAGCTTGTGGAAGATCATCTGGTATGGATCGATGCGGACAATTTTACTCCGGTAAGAGACGATCTGATCCCCACTGGCGAGATCCGTCCGGTAGAGGGAACGCCGCTTGATTTCCGTACAGAGAAGGTACTTGGAAAAGATATCTGTGATCCTTATGAGCAGATAACGATCGGCGGCGGTTACGATCATAACTTTGTGCTGAACCATTACGACGGAACGCTTCGTAAGGTTGCCAGTGTAAAGGATCCGGAGAGCGGTCGTGTCATGGAGGTCTTCACAGATCTTCCGGCGATGCAGGTTTATTCCGGAAACTTCCTGGCAGGCGGCCCCGCAGGAAAAAATGGTGCCGTTTATGAGAACAGAAGCGGATTGGCTATGGAGACTCAGTATTGTCCAGATGCGATCCATCATGAGAATTTTGTAAGCCCGATCCTGAAGGCAGGCGAGGTTTACGATACCGTTACTGTTTATAAATTCCACGCAGAGTGATCTGGGTGCATGTTTTTGCCAAAACCGGATATACATGTAAAAGGCAGGGCGGAACAACTGCTTTGACCGGAAAGGAGTACCGGTTTTGGGGAGACAGGCATGGAAAAAAGGAGTATTTTTGACAGTCTCGCTTTTCAGTGCCGCATTTTTTTGCAGGCTGGAGCGGATCTCGCAGACGGTCTATCTGGGTGAAAGACAGGAAGCGACAGAGGAAGAAGCGGGGAGCGGTCAGGAAGCGGATCTGTCGGAACGATCGACAGAGACTGCACGTCAGACGGAAACAGAGCAACATACAGAAAAAGCTGCAGAAGCAGAAAAACAGGCCGGCCGGATCCGAGTATTGATCCGGTCGGATGATTTTGCGGAGCTTTATCATCAGGAAGTGCGGATCCTCTGCAAAAAGGAAGCGGTTCTTTGTGAAAAAGGGCGGGAAGAGCCTTTGGACGAAGAGGAGGAACTTCGCTTTTCTGCTGCTTCTTCTTTGAAAGAAGGAGAAAGTGTGCTTTTGAAAGGCAGAGAGGAAGACGGCTGTTTTGCTTTGATGGGGCTGAAAAGAGGGTATGAGGATCCTCTTTTTGAAGGGACTCTTACGATTTCGCGGAGAAAAGAGGGATTTCTTGTCATCAACGAGCTGCCTCTGGAGCTGTATATCCGGAAAGTCATTCCCAGTGAAATGCCTTCTTCCTATCCTCTGGAGGCTCTGAAGGCGCAGGCAGTCTGTGCTCGGACGTATGCAGTGAAGCAGATGGAAGTCCTGCGGATGGAAGACGGGATTCCGGCAGATGTGGACGACAGCGTTTCTTATCAGGTCTATAACAACCAGCCGGAAAGCGAACGTTCCAGGCAGGCGGCGGAAGAGACCAGGGGGCAGATTATGATAGAAAACGGGGAACTGGTGGATGCCCTTTATTATTCAACCTCCTGCGGGATCCGTATGGATCAGGATCTTTCCCTGGAGCCGGTCTTTGCCTCTTTTCTTTCGGTAAAGCATGAGAGCGATTATGAAAAAGATGAACCCTGGTATCGCTGGAACGTGTATTTTCCGGTAGAACAGCTGACTGAGCGGGCAGCAGAAAAAGGATATGGGGAGATCGGGAGCGTGACGGAGCTGATCCCGGAAAAAAGAGAGAGTTCCGGCTGCCTTTCCGTACTGACGATCAGAGGCAGTACGGGAAATGCAAAGATCGAAGGCGAGTACGCCATACGGAAGTTTTTAAACCCCCAAGATCTGCGGGTCAATTTAAAAAACGGCGAGGCGGCTCCGGAGCTTGGGATGCTTCCCAGCGCTTTCTTTTATCTTGTGCCCTCTTATGAAGGGGAATCGCTTCTGGGCTATGAGATCATCGGGGGCGGTTATGGCCATGGCCGTGGTTTAAGTCAGAATGGCGCCAGAAAAATGGCAGAGAAAGGGAAAAACTTTCTGGAAATACTGAAATATTACTATGGGGAGATTGAACTTCATGATACGTTGGATACAGGAGATCAGAGCTTTATCAAAAAGAATCAGTAAAGCCCGGGTGGATGCCTATGCTGCCCAGTCAGCATTTTATCTTATCATGGGTTTTATTCCCTTTATCATGCTGCTTATGACGCTGCTTCAGTATACGGCAGTGACAAAAAATGACGTGATGGAGCTTCTGATGCAGATCTTACCGGTTTCCTTCCAGGGACTTGTGGAGGATGTGGTTTCTGAGATCTATGTGAAATCCACCACTGTGATCTCTCTCAGTGCGGTGGCTTCTGTCTGGGCCTGTGGCCGGAGTGTTCTGGCGATCACTAACGGGCTGAATTCTGTGAACGGACTGCAGGAAACTCGAAATTATCTGTTCCGCCGGATCCGTTCCGGATTTTATGTGGTGATCATTCTGCTGGCACTCGTATTGTCTCTGGTGCTCTTTGTCTTTGGAAACAGAGTGCATGATGTCTTGATTGAAAGGCTGATCGTACTCCAGAAGTTTTCCAATATGCTGATCGGTATCCGTACAGCCGGTACGATCATTGCCCTGAGTCTTCTTATGGCTGCAATCTATACCTTTCTGCCGAACAGGCGGAGAAAATTCCGCAGCCAGCTTCCGGGAGCGGCAGCGACGGCGCTGAGCTGGTCTCTTTTTTCCTATGCTTTTTCTGTTTATCTGGAGCTTCGTACGGAAGCGGTAAGCATTTACGGAAGCCTGACCACGGTAGTGATGCTGATGCTCTGGCTGTATTTCTGCATGTGGCTGATTTTTTTCGGTGCCATGCTCAATGTGATCCTGGAAGAAAAAACGGGGAAGAGGTCTTGACAAAACCGATCCTTATGAGATAGAATGTTTGCAGTGTTACAGGCTGTGATGGTGACAAGTAGGAGATTCATTTCCAGCAGAGAGGAAGAGTCAGCGGCTGAAAGCTTTTCCGGGTTCCTTGAATGGTCCGAATTTCACACCGGAGCTTTTCTCCTGAAGTTTCAGTAGGGAGAGACGTTTCATGCGCGTTAAGCATTTTAAGTGTCTGCCTTCTGGCAGAAAATCGGGTGGTACCGCGGAACTTATACAGCTTCGTCCCTTTTTGGGAGGAAGCTTTTTTTATGTATCAGGAAGTTGCCGCAAAACCCCAGAAAAATAAAGGAGAGAATTCATCATGATGAAAGAACAGTTGAAGGCCATCAGAGAAGAAGCGATCAAACAGATTCAGGATTCCGGCAATCTGGACAAGCTCAACGATGTCCGTGTGGCATTTCTTGGAAAAAAAGGACAGCTGACTGCTGTTTTAAAAGGTATGAAAGATGTAGCACAGGAAGAGCGTCCGGTTGTGGGACAGTTGGTGAACGACACCCGTGCTTCTATTGAAAAAGCTCTGGAAGAGACCAAAAAAATGCTGGAGGAGAAAGCCAGAGAGGAGCAGATGAAGAGAGAGGTCATCGATGTGACCCTTCCTGCCAAGAAGATCAACATGGGACATCGCCATCCCAACAATATCGCCCTGGAAGAGGTTGAGCGGATCTTTGTCGGTATGGGTTATGAGGTTATGGACGGTCCCGAGGTAGAGTACGATCTTTACAATTTCGAGAAGCTGAATATTCCGGCAAACCATCCGGCAAAGGATGAGCAGGATACGTTCTATATCAATAAAGACATTGTGCTCCGTACCCAGACTTCCCCGGTACAGGCCCGTGTCATGGAACAGGGCAAGCTGCCGATCCGTATGCTTTCACCGGGACGTGTTTACCGTTCGGATGAGGTGGATGCGACACATTCTCCGTCCTTCCATCAGATCGAGGGACTGGTTGTAGATAAAGGCATCACCTTTGCAGACCTGAAAGGAACCCTGGCAGAGTTTGCAAAAGAGCTTTTCGGACCGGAGACAAAGACCAAATTCCGTCCGCATCACTTCCCCTTCACAGAGCCCAGTGCCGAGATGGATGTGACCTGCTTCAAATGCGGCGGAAGCGGCTGCCGTTTCTGTAAAGGCAGCGGCTGGATCGAGATCCTTGGCTGTGGTATGGTTCATCCCCATGTATTTGAAATGTGCGGCATCGATCCGGAGGAATACACCGGTTTTGCTTTTGGTGTAGGTCTGGAGCGTATCGCGCTTCTGAAATATGAGATTGATGACATGAGACTGCTGTATGAAAACGATGTTCGTTTCCTGAAACAGTTCTGATAGGAGGAGAATAAAAATGAATACATCACTTTCCTGGATTAAGGCATATGTACCGGATCTGGATGTGACAGCGCAGGAATATACGGATGCCATGACGCTGACCGGTACCAAAGTGGAAACTTTTGAGAAACTGGACGCAGACCTGGATAAGATCGTTATCGGACAGATCCTTTCCATTGAGCGTCACCCGGATGCAGATAAACTGATCATCTGCCAGGTAAATGTCGGAGAAAAAACGGTTCAGATCGTTACCGGTGCCCCTAATGTGCATGAGGGCGACAAGGTTCCTGTTGTTCTGGACGGCGGCCGTGTGGCAGGCGGACATGATGGAAAGAAAACTCCCGGAGGTATTCCCATTAAAAGCGGAAAGCTCCGTGGCGTGGATTCTTACGGTATGATGTGTTCCATTGAGGAGCTGGGTTCTACCAGAGAGATGTATCCGGAAGCTCCGGAGTATGGTATTTACATTTTCCCGGAGGATGCAGTGGTAGGAGAGAGTGCCGTAAAAGCACTCGGACTGGATGATGTGGTTTTCGAGTATGAGATCACTTCCAACCGTGTAGACTGTTACAGTGTGATTGGTATTGCCCGTGAGGCAGCAGCTACATTCCGCAAAGAATTCAAGCCGCCTGTAGTAACTGCTACCGGAAACAGCGAAGATGTTCACGATTATGTGAAGGTAACGGTCAAAGATACCGATCTCTGCCCGCGTTACTGTGCAAGAGTCGTAAAAAATATCAAGATCGCTCCGTCACCGGTATGGATGCAGAGAAGACTGGCTGCTACCGGAATCCGTCCGATCAATAATATCGTAGATATCACCAACTATGTCATGGAAGAGTATGGTCAGCCCATGCATGCGTTTGATTATGATAAGCTGGCAGGTCATGAAATTGTGGTACGCCGTGCGGAAGCAAATGAGAAATTTGTGACCCTGGATGGTCAGGAACGTACGATGGATGAGAACGTCCTGATGATCTGTGACGGTGAGAAAGCAGTCGGCATCGCAGGTATCATGGGTGGAGAAAACTCCATGATCACGGATGAAGTAAAAACGATGCTGTTTGAGGCTGCCTGCTTCGATGGAACCAATATCCGTCTTTCTTCCAAGAGGATCGGTCTCCGTACGGATGCTTCCGGTAAATTCGAAAAAGGTCTGGATCCCAACAATGCAGAAGCTGCGATCAATCGTGCCTGCCAGCTGATCGAAGAGCTGGGCGCCGGTGAAGTAGTCGGCGGCATGGTGGATGTATATACAAAGAAAAAGGAGCCGGTTCACATCCCGTTCCAGCCGGAGCGCATCAATGCACTTCTGGGAACGGATGTTTCTGAGGAGGATATGCTGGCTTATTTCAAAAAGATCGATCTTGCCTATGATGCAGAGAAGAGAGAGATCATTGCTCCGACCTTCCGTCATGACCTGTTCCGTATGGCAGATCTGGCAGAAGAGGTTGCCCGTTTCTATGGCTATGACAATATCCCAACCACCCTTCCGAGAGGAGAGGCTACCCTTGGTAAGCTTCCTTTTGAGACACGGATCGAGGGGATTGCAAGAGATGTAGCGGAATTCTCCGGTTTCTCTGAGGCAATGAACTATTCCTTCGAGAGCCCGAAGGTATTTGACAAGCTTCTGATCCCGGCAGACAGTGAACTCCGTAAGACCGTTGAGATCTCCAATCCTTTGGGAGAGGATTTCAGCGTCATGAGAACGCTGCCTCTGCATGGCATGCTTTCTTCCCTGGCGTTCAACTATAACCACAGAAATAAAAATGTCCGCCTCTATGAGCTGGCAAAGGTTTATCTGCCGAAGTCTCTTCCGCTGACCGAGCTGCCGGACGAGCGTGTCCAGTTTACACTTGGCATGTATGGTGAAGGTGATTTCTATGTGATGAAGGGTGTGGTAGAGGAGTTCTTCTCCAAAGCAGGCATCCGCGGCAAGCTCAGTTATGATCCCAAGGCAGGAAAAACCTTCCTGCATCCGGGTCGTCAGGCAAATATCATTTATCATGGAGAGGTGATGGGTTATCTTGGAGAGATCCATCCTCAGGTGGCAGATAATTACGGCATTGGTGACAAAGCATATGTAGCTGTTCTGGATATGCCTGTTGTGGTCAAATACGCAGATTTTGACCGTAAATTCACCGGAATCGCCCGTTTCCCGGCTGTAACCAGAGACTTGAGTATGGTGGTTCCTCATGAGATCCTGGCAGGTGATATCGAGGATATGATCATTCAGCGTGGTGGAAAGATCCTCGAAAGTTATCAGCTTTTCGATGTATACGAAGGCTCCCAGATCAAGGCTGGTTATAAATCCATGGCATATTCTGTGGTATTCCGTGCCAAGGATAAGACACTGGAAGAGAATGAGATCAATACAGCCATGAAGAAGATCCTGAATGGTCTTTCCTCTATGGGAATCGAGCTTCGTCAGTAAGGACAGACAAAATGGATATTTATGTGATTCGTCATGGTCAGACACCCTGGAACGTTGAAAAACGGCTCCAGGGTCGTTCTGATACAGACTTAAATGAAGTAGGAAGAGAGGCAGCGATCAGGACGGGGAAGGCTTTCCGCGAAGTGCCCTTTGATCTGGTGTTCACCAGTCCGTTAAAAAGGGCAAAAGAAACAGCTGCTCTTTTTCTGGGAGAGCGAAAGGTTCCTGTGATCGAAGATGCCAGGATCCAGGAGATCAGCTTTGGTGTTTACGAAGGACTGACCTGCGGAAAGGATAATTACAGCATTCCGGATCCGGAGTTCCATTCATTTTTTGAACATCCGGAACGTTATCAGACGCCTCCGGGAGGAGAAAGCCTGGAAGAACTTGGTGCAAGGACAAAGGCCTTTATGGAAGACATCATGCACCGGCCGGAACTTCAGGACAAAACAGTCCTGGTATCCAGCCACGGCTGTGCCACACGGGGGATCTTAAACAGCATCCGAAGCTTTGATATGGCGGATTTCTGGCATGGAGGTGTTCCGAAAAACTGTAGTGTAGCCTTGATCCGTGTAGAAAACGGCAAGCCCTCTCTGATCTATGAAAACCGTACGTTTTAACTGTTTTTTGGAGGAAAAATGAAAACATCAGATTTTTATTATGATCTTCCCGAGGAACTGATCGCCCAGGATCCACTGGAAGACCGTTCCGCATCCAGACTGATGGTTCTGGATAAGAATACGGGAAAGATCCAGCATCATATTTTTAAGGAAATCGTTCATTATTTGAATCCGGGTGACTGCCTGGTCATCAATGATACAAAGGTCATTCCGGCAAGACTTTATGGAGCTAAGGTGGGAACCGATGCCAAGATTGAAGTGCTTCTTCTGAAACGGAAAGAGAACAACATCTGGGAAACTCTGGTAAAGCCGGGAAAAAAAGCAAAGATCGGTACCAGGATCTCTTTCGGTGATGGACTTCTTATGGGAGAAGTGGTGGATATCGTGGAGGAAGGAAACCGTCTGATTCAGTTCAGCTATGATGGGATTTTTGAAGAGATTCTGGACAAGCTGGGTCAGATGCCGCTGCCGCCCTACATTACACACCAGCTGAAGGATAAAAACCGTTATCAGACCGTTTACGCAAAGCATAATGGTTCTGCAGCGGCTCCTACAGCCGGTCTTCATTTCACGCCGGAGCTTCTGGAGGAGATCAAGGCAAAAGGCGTCAACATCGCTCATGTGACACTTCATGTCGGTCTTGGAACCTTCCGCCCTGTAAAGGTGGAGGACGTGACCCAGCATCATATGCATTCGGAGTTTTATGTGGTGGAGGAGGATCAGGCTGCTCTTATCAATGAAACGAAAAAGAAGGGCGGAAAGATCATTTCTGTGGGAACGACCAGTCTTCGTACGCTGGAGTCGGCTTCTTCGGAGGATGGTATTCTGAAAGCCGGAAGCGGCTGGACGGATATCTTTATCTATCCGGGCTATCGGTTTAAGATCGTAGACCGTCTCATCACCAATTTTCATCTGCCGGAGTCTACGCTGATCATGCTGGTTTCCGCACTTGCCGGAAAAGAGCATATCATGGAGGCTTATGAGGAGGCAGTGAAGGATAAATACCGTTTCTTTTCCTTTGGGGATGCCATGTTTATTACAGAAGGAATAGAATGATATGAGTGTCAAAAGGTCTTTTGACACTCATTTGATACCCGGATTGCTAC
>OLQE01000738.1_pt1 | contig 22740 bp, 20 predicted proteins | sample 1643161 | NCBI WGS metagenome assembly OLQE01 (sample SAMEA3136650, study PRJEB25190) | human gut metagenome | reverse complement strand
AGTTCTTCCACACCTTCAACAGCCTCTACCAGGCCAACAAACGCATCGTCATCGCCAGCGACGTCGCACCCAAAAACCTCAAAAGATTCGAAGCACGCCTCCTCTCCCGGTTGCAGTCCGGCATCGTGGTGGGGCTCAATACGCCATCGCTCGAAACCAGAACGGCAATCCTGCGTATGACATCCGCCATGTATGGATACGACGTTCCCGAGGATGCCATCGATATGCTCGTTGAACGTTACCCCGATGATATCCGCACGCTCAAAGGCTCGCTCATCCGCCTCAGCGTCATCGCCACGCTCACCGGGCAACGTATCACGTCCCAGTTCGCCAAACGGGAACTCAGCATCATGGCCTAGCGCACCACGCAAACCGAAGCGCTCGGAATAATACCATCCCATTCCGAGCGCTTCAGTCATACAGTTGCCACCTCATACATCCGATCAGTCGGCACCGTCGTCAGCGTCGCTGCCGTATCGCTCGACCAGACGTCGGCCCACGGCGGCCATGGCGTCGCGCAGCGACTGCGGTTTCAGAATATCGATGTCGACGTTATCGGCGTATTGGAGGGCCCACCACAATACGGTCTGCGGGTCCGCGCGCACGGCAACCTCATACGTGTGTGCATCCACCCGGCTGACCGAGGGTCGTTCGAACCAGTCATAGATGCACGCCAGACTGCCGACGTGCATCAGGATATCCTCGGCCTGACCGGTCCACGGATAGAGGCGTTCCGCCAGATAATCGGCCAGCGAGAACGGCGAACCGTCCGATGCGCGCAGCTGCTCCAACGGGCACTCCTGCCGCAGGCCCTCCACGATCCGCAGGTCCCGAATCCTGTCGACATGCGCGAACGCCACACCGTTCTTGCCATGCATATGGCACAGCAGGTAGTACATGCCGTTGCGGTACGTCATCTGATACGGGTCAGCACGGTATTCCCGCGGCTTGCCGCTTTCCGGATTGATACGCAACGTCAGGCTGCCGTCCACCGCGTAATCGCACATCCGGAAGGACACCACACGTTTCCCGCTGATGGCCTCGTCAAGATTCTCGACATTCGACAGGAACTCGCGATTGTACGGCCTGGGCACGCGTATGTTCTTCAACCCCTGTGAATGCGCGCCGGCGAATCCCGCAAGGGCACGCAACCGGCCATAGGACTCCCGTGCATACGCCTCATCGATGCGGGACAGCGCCAACCCGTCACCGAACAGACGCAGCTCGGCCACATCGATCGCGGGTTCCATGCACCATCCGGGGCACGCATCGGCACTGTCCGCCTGACGCATGTCGGCCGCGGTCAGACGCCGAACCGTCCGCCCCATAGGCCGTTGGGTCTCCAACAACTGCAGGTGGGCATGCACCGTTTTCTCGGTCGCCCCCACCCGATTGCTCAATTCCTTGACCGTCAAGCCATGTTCCGAGTCGGTGTGCTCGGCCAATTCGTTCAGGATGTCCACCAGAATCTCGTTGGTGCTGCGTGTTTTCCTGCCTACCATGCCGCCCTCCCGGACTCGATGCCTATCCTCATCTTAGCCATGGTGTCACGCCCGCAGCATTCCGTCCGGCAACGGTAATCCCATAGTCGCCATTCGCCGCCTGCACACCATGGAATGCGGCACCCATACCGGCGCGCGACACGGCGTCCGAGCCTGCACATACCCGTCCGACATATGCAAACCTCATACCGGTGGATAACACGCCGGACATGTGGACAACCGGCATCGTTCGACCACATTGCCCAACCCATCTGGACCCCGGCGCCATACCCCGCCTACCGTCAGCATCATGACCAGACAACAAGCATCACCCGACGGGCTGAATACCATCACCATAGCGGCCTTGGTGGCGGGCGCGTGCACGACGCTCGGGCTGCTGGGCACGGCGCTGCAGACGTGGGCGTTGTTCTGCAGTGAATACTCACCGTTGGGCGCCCTGCTCCTGGTGTCGTTGCTGGCAACCGGCTGGCTCACGGTTATCACGGCAGCGGTCGCCCTCGTCTTGGGTATCATCGCGCTCTGCCGCCGTTCGCGAGGCCGTTGGATGGCGGTGTACGCCATCACCGTGGGCGCGGTGCCGCTACTCGGCGTGCTGGCCACGCAACTGCTCTAGGGCGTGGTCCAGATCGGCGGGATACCGCGACGTGACGGTGGTCCATACATGCGTGCGGGGATGCCGGAATTCCAGCTGCACGGCGTGCAGCCACTGGCGTTCCAGCCCCAGCTCGGCCGCCATCACCGGGTTCGCGCCATACATCGGATCTCCGACCAGCGGATGCCCGATCGACGAGAAGTGCACACGGATCTGATGGGTACGACCGGTCTCCAGGTTCACACTGACCAGCGTGGCTTCGCCGAACCGCTCCATCACATCCCAATGCGTGACGGCCTCCTTGCCGGCGGGCGTCACGGTGAAACGGAAATCGGACACCTTGGCGCGCCCGATCGGCGCGTCGATGGTGGCCTTGTCCTCCTTCAGGTTCCCTTGCACCAGCGCGTGGTAGGTCTTGACCACCTCGTGCTCGGAGAACTGCCGCCGCATCTCCTTGTACGCCAGCTCGGACTTGCACACCAGCATCAGCCCGGAGGTGCCGACGTCCAGGCGGCTCACGATCCCCTGACGCCCCGGCGCGCCGTATGAGGTGATATGCACCCCGCGGTCCAGCAGACTGCCCAATACGGTCGGCCCGGTCCATCCCACCGAGGCGTGCGCGGCCACGCCGACCGGCTTGTCCACCACGATGATGTCGTCATCCTCGTAGGCCACGCCCATGTCGTCGGCGATCGGCTCGGGGTCGCGCCGTTCCTCCTGCAGGTCGAACTCCACCATGTCACCGGTCTGCAGTATTCCCGATTTGGACACGTCACGCCCCAATATGCGCGCCTGTCCGCTGGCGACCAGTTCGGACGCCTTCGCTCGTGAAATACCCAACATCTTGGCCACGGCAACGTCGAACCGTTTGCCGATCAGCGCGTCGGGAGCCGGTGCCAGATGGGTCATCGCCGCTCCTGTTCAAGATCCGAACGGCTGAACGGAACCCCCATCATCAGCAGCACGACCACCGCCACGCCGGCCCCCACCAGGAAGATGTCGGCCACATTCCCCACGGACCATCCGTAGTTCAGGAAATCCACGACCTTGCCGTTCAGGAATCCATCCGCATACGCCACGCGGTCGATCAGGTTGCCCAACGCCCCGGAGAACGCCACGGACAGCACGATGGTCCACGCCATCGAAATCGTTCTGATCGCCGCGACACACAGCAGGACGCAGGCCGCCAGGGCCAGCAGCGAGATAACCCATGTGGCCGAGGAGAACAGGCCCAGCGACATGCCCGGGTTATGCACCAGCGTGAACGACAGCAGCCCGGGGATCACCGGCACCGTACCGGCGCCCTCCAACGCGGCCTGCGCCCACAGTTTGGTTCCCTGGTCCAGCGCGAGCCCGACAACCGTAATACATGCAAAGACGGCTACGCGCACGCGCAGCCGTCTTTGTTGACCGTTAGTCATAGAACGTCAACCCCGATCAGGTCAGTTCTGCTCGACCTTGTCGAAGTTGTTCGTGTCCGAGATCTGCGACACCAGCTGGCCGAGGAACTCGGTCAGACGGGCGCGGTACTCGGTCTCGAAGTGCTTCAGGCTCTGGATGTTGCCCTCGATGACCTTGCTCTGGTTCTCGAGGTTGTTGCGAACCTCCTGGGCATACGTGTCGGCGGAGCTGCGGGTCTGCGTGTCGTATTCGGCGGCACGGCGCTGGACCTCGGCCTCGTACTGGTCGGCGGACTGATGCTTGGACTCGGCGTACTGGTCGCCTTCCGCATGCTTGGTCTGCATGTAGGTGTCGGCATCCTGACGGGTCTTGACCGCATAGCTGTCGGCCTCGGAACGGGTCTGATCCGAGTAGGCGTCGGCGTCGGCATGGACGCGCTGGCTGTACTCGTCCGCCTCGGAACGGGTACGGGTGGAGTAGTCGTTCGCCTTCGCGACGGTCTCCTCGTACCGGCTCTGCGCGGTGTCGGTGATCTCCTTGGCCTTGGCCTTGCCCTTATCGACATACTGATCGTGCAGCTGCATGGCCAGCGTCAACATGGCGGTTGCGCGCTCCGGCTCGGTCGTGCCCGTGGCGGCGGCGCCGGCGATCTTCTGCAGGCTGCCGGTCTCGGTGCTCGGCTCCACCTTGGCGAGCTGCTCGCGCAGCTGGGCCTCGCGGGCCTGGGATTCCTCAAGCTTGCGGGTGACCTCGCGCAGCTGGTCCACCTGCTGGGAGGCGGAACCGACCTGCTGCTGGGCGGCGGCCAGCTGGCGGGAAAGATTCTCGGCGCGGGTGCGGAACTCGTCGCGCTCACGCTGCACGGAAGCCAGCTGCGCGGCGACGTCCTCGTTCCCGGAGGCCTGGGCGGCCTGGGCGGTCAGCTGATCGACCTGAGCGCTCAGACGATCGACCTGGCCCTTCAGCTGCTCGTTCTGAGCGGACAGCGCACGGTTGCTCTCCTGGGCCTCGGTCAGCTTGGAGGCGTCCACCTGGGCGGCCTGATCGCCGGAGGCGGAAACCTTCAGACGCTCGTTCTCGGACTGCAACGACTGCACCTGCGCGGTCAGCTCCGAGATCTTGGTGTTCAGGCTGGCGACATCCGGTCCAAGCGACTGGGTGGCCTGGCTGCTCTGCATGGCCTGACGGCCCAATGCCTCGACAGTCTCGGTCACCTGATCCAGGAAGTCGTCGACCTCGTCGACATCATAGCCTTCCTTCAGTCGAACGGTCCGGAAGGTATGCTCCCTAATATCCTTCGGCGTCAACAGAGCCATAAAATTGCACCTCGCTTCAGGCATAGTGCCCCGCTATGTACGTATTCAATGTTCGATGCTAGCACGCCCCCTGTTCAGCACGCCGTCCAAGGGGGCACTAAAGGAGAACCTGAAGCACGATCAGGATGAAATACAGCACGATGAAGCTGACATCAAAATAGATGGGACCCATCGGAATCGGCGGAATATAGCGCCTTAGCCACCGCAGGGGCGGATCGGTGAGCCGATAGACCGCGTTGATCAGGGACCAGGCCACACCACGCGGACGCCAGCGCGGCGCCAGCACAGCCACCCAATCGAGCACCATGCGAATCAGCAGAACCGTGATGTACGCGCCGATCAGCCAATCGACGATTCGGCCAAGGACAAATAACAGCATGTCCCCAGCCTACCAAGTGGGCCGGGGACATGCTGAGAACGAAATGAACGTCAGTCCGCGAACAGATCGTGAGCCGACTTGGTCGTCTGGGGCTCGTCGACCTTGATGTTCGCCGGGCTCAGCAGGAACACGCGCGGAGTCACCCGCTCGATCGACCCCCGAACGCCGAATACCACGCCGGCCGAGAAATCGACGATGCGGTAGGCCACGGCCTCCGGAACGCCGGTCAGGTTGAGCACCACCGGCACGCCGTCACGCAGTGCGCGCCCGACCAGCTGCGCCTCGTCATAGGTCTTCGGGTGAATCGTCGTGATACGGCTGACCCTGCCCGGGAACGGGCTGGTGGACGACTCCCGCGCCGTGGCGCCCTTCGTCGGCTGCGCGGCCGGCGACATCGGGGTGACCGAATGGTCCGAATCGAACGACGACTCGGCAGGTTCCTCGTCGAGGATCGGATCGTCGTCGTCAACGACGTCCGTCATGCCCAGGTAGGACATCGCACTCTTCATAAACCCAGCCATCGCGGTTCCTTTCACCACATTCCGTCAGTTCAGCGCAGGAAATCGGGGATATCGAGATCGCCCGGATCGTTGGACGGGATAACGTCGTGTTCGCCGGTCTCGTCGAAGGACTGAGACGCGGCGTCGCCGGCGGAGGGGGTGAAGCTGGCGGTCCGCTCCGGCTGCTGGACCGGCTCGGCAGGCTGCTGAGCGGCCGCGGAGGGCACCGGCGACGGCTGGGCCGCGGCGACGGCCGGGGCGAGCACGACGGGATCCTCCTTCTCCTGCTTCTTCGACGTGGCGTCGAACCCAGCGGCGATGACGGTGACGCGAACCTCGTCGCCATACGAATCGTCGAGCGCCAGGCCCCAGATGATCTGGGCCTCGGGATGGATGGCGTCGCGCACCAGCTGAGTGGCCGCAGCCGCCTCCTGCAGACCGATGTCGCTCGGACCTGCGATGTTGATCAGCGCGCCGTGAGCGCCCTCGATGCTCTCCTCGATTAGCGGCGAGCTGATGGCGATCTCCGCCGCCTGGGTGGCACGATCCTCGCCACGGGCGGAGCCGATGCCGAACAGCGCGGTGCCGGCGCCACGCAGAATGGCGGTCACATCGGCGAAGTCGACATGGATGTACGAATTCATCGTGATCAGATCGGTGATGCCGCGGACACCGGCCATCAACGCGCTATCCGCGGTCTTGAACGCGTCGACGATGCCGATGGAGCGATCCGACAGCTCCAGCAGACGATCGTTCGGAATGACGATCAGCGCGTCGACCTCCTTGCGCAGGTTTTCGATGCCCAGCTCCGCCTTGTTGGCACGCTGCGGCCCCTCGAAGGCGAACGGACGCGTGACCACCGCAATGGTCAGAGCACCCTGCTGGTGCGCCGCACGGGCCACGATCGGGCTTGCGCCGGTACCGGTGCCGCCGCCCTCGCCACAGGTGACGAACACCATGTCGGCACCCTTGAGGGCCTCCTCGATATCGGACTGATGGTCCTGGGCGGCCTTCATGCCGCGCTCCGGATCGGCACCCGCGCCGAGACCACGGTTCTGGTTGTCCCCCAGGGAGATCTTCACATCCGCATCGGAACGCAGCAGATCCTTGGCATCGGTGTTGACGGCCACGAATTCCACACTCTGCAGACCCTCGGCGATCATGCGGTTGACGGCGTTGCCGCCGGCGCCGCCGACACCGACGACCTTGATGTTAGTCTTGTCGTTGAACTCAGTCTGGGCGATCTCGCTCACCATAGTCTCCTGTCACTCACGGTTAGGCATAACTTTAACGCAGTCGGGTTGACATTCGCAGCAGATTCTTAAGGCGTGTACCGCTTTTTGACAACTCCCCCGACACGCGCGGGGAAACCGCCCGCAATCAGTAGCTGGCGTCCATCGGATCGTCGCCGAACAACGCCTCCCGCTCCTCATGCGTGGTGGCCCGGGAATCCAGCCATCCATACGGCAGATGCACCTTCTTCTGGAAGCGCACCCGCCCGCGCGGCTTGTCCACCACACGTTCCGGATACGGGGCGTCCTGGTCCAGACAGGCCACCTCCCGCTCCACGTCGGCCAGAGATTCGCATTCCATGAACGCGCGACGGGTCGCTCCCCCGACGGGGAATCCCTTGAGATACCACGCCACATGTTTGCGCAGGTCGTGCACCGCCATCCGCTCATCGCCGTCATAGAACTCGGTGAGCAGCCCGGCATGACGCACGATGATGCGTCCGACCTCGCCCAACGTGGGATTCGTGCGCTCATCGCTACCGGCGAAGGCGTGTTTGATGTCCGCGAACAGCCACGGCCTGCCCTGGCAGCCGCGCCCGATGGCCACGCCGGCGCAACCGGTCTGCTCAACCATCGCCAGCGCGTCGTCGGCACCCCAGATGTCGCCGTTGCCGAACACCGGGATATCCAGTTCGCTCACCAGTTCGCCGATGCGCGACCAGTCGGAGTGGCCTCCATAGTATTCAGCGGTGGTGCGGGCGTGCAGGGTCACGGCCTTGCACCCCTCCTCCTGTGCGATACGCCCCGCCTCATGGAAGGTCTCATGGTCGTGATCGATGCCGACGCGGATCTTCGCGGTGACGGGGATGTTCGCCTCGCCGCAGACGCGCACCACCCGCTGGATGATCTCACGGAACAGATCGGTCTTCCACGGCAGGGCGGAACCGCCGCCGCGGCGCGTGACCTTGGGCACCGGACAGCCGAAATTCAGGTCCACGTGATCGGCCATGTTCTCGTCGACCACGATGCGCGCCGCCTGCTCGACGATCGCCGGGTTCACCCCGTACAGCTGCAGCGACCGGATCTTTTCCCCCGGCGCGAAGCGGCACAGCCGCAACGCCTTGGGATTGCGCGCCACCAACGCGCGGGCCGTAATCATCTCGGCCACGTACAGCCCATCCGGGCCGTACTCCTCGCACAGCACGCGGAACGGCCAGTTGGTCACGCCCGCCATCGGCGAGAGCATCACCGGGGTCTCGACATGCACCGGCCCCAAGTCCAACGGCGGCATATGTACGGCCTCGGTCGGCCTCAGATCCGTGCGAGGGTCCACCGAAGCGGTCTCGTCGGAGCAATCGATCACGGTTTCCTCTGCCATATGCGGATTCCCATCCCTTGTTCACGGCAACGGGACCCAGACCGGCCACATGCCGTCCTGGGTCCCGTCGATGCGTTGTCGATACCGCGGAACCGGCTCAGTACTGGCCGCCCGCCTCGGCGACCTTCACCGGCTCGCTCTCGTCGACGCCCTGCTCCTTGGCCACGTCCACGCCGCCGTCCGCGGCCTTGGTGCCCACGATGGAAACCGGGCCCTGCGGGTAGCGCACGCGCTTCTCGCCCACGCGTTCGGCCACATAGTCAGCCACCTTGTCCAGGCTGACGCGCTCCTGGGCCATCGTGTCACGCTCGCGGATCGTCACGGCGTGATCCTCGATCGTGTCGAAGTCCACGGTCACGCACAGCGGGGTGCCGATCTCGTCCTCACGGCGGTAGCGGCGGCCGATGGCGCCGGCCTCGTCGTAGTCGATCATCCAATCATGCTGGCGCAGGTCGGCGGCCAGATCCTGGGCGATGGCCTGCAGCTCCGGCTTCTTGGACAGCGGCAGCACCGCGGCCTTGACCGGGGCCAGGCGCGGGTCCAGACGCAGCACGGTGCGCTTGTCCACGCCGCCCTTGGTGTTCGGGGCCTCATCCACGTCGTAGGCGTCCACCAGGAACGCCATGAGGGAACGGGTCAGACCGGCGGCCGGCTCGATGACGTACGGGATGAACCGCTCGCCGGTGGCCTGGTTGAAGTAGCTCAGGTCCTCGCCGGAGTGGTTCTGATGCGCGGTCAGGTCGAAGTCGGTGCGGTTGGCGATGCCCTCCAGCTCGCCCCACTCGGAACCCTGGAACCCGAAGCGGTATTCGATGTCCACGGTGCGCTTGGAGTAGTGGCTCAGCTTCTCCTTCGGATGCTCGTAATGGCGCAGGTTCTCCGGGTTGATGCCCAGATCGGTGTACCAGCGGGTGCGGGTGTCGATCCAGTACTGGTGCCATTCCTCGTCGGTGCCGGGCACCACGAAGAACTCCATCTCCATCTGCTCGAACTCGCGGGTGCGGAAGATGAAGTTGCCCGGGGTGATCTCGTTGCGGAAGCTCTTGCCCATGTTCGCGATGCCGAACGGCGGCTTGGAACGCGAGGAGGTCATCACGTTCTTGAAGTCCACGAAGATGCCCTGCGCGGTTTCGGGGCGCAGGTAGTGCAGGCTGTTCTCGTCCTCCACCGGGCCCAGATGCGTGCGCAGCATCATGTTGAAGTCGCGCGGCTCGGTCCAGTTGCCCTTGGTGCCGCAGTCCGGGCACACGATGTCCTTCAGGCCGTTCTCCGGCTCATGGCCGTGCTTCTCGGCGAAGGACTCCTCGAGCTTGTCGGCACGGTGGCGCTTATGGCAGTTCAGGCATTCGATCAGCGGGTCGTTGAACACGGAGACGTGTCCGGAGGCCACCCACACGGCCGGAGGCAGGATCACCGAGGTGTCCACGCCCACCACGTCGCCGCGGGTCACGACCATCGAGCGCCACCATTCGCGCTTGATGTTGTCCTTGAGTGCCACGCCGAGCGGGCCGTAATCCCAGGCGGAACGGGTGCCGCCGTAGATTTCTCCGGCGGGGAAGACGAATCCGCGACGCTTCGCGAGGGATACCACTTCATCGAGTTTGCTTGCAGCCACAATGCACCTTCTGGTTTGAACGGTTTGGGGTCTTGTCAAAGACCTCAGGATACCGATAGACGCTGACAGCCCGGACCGCCGCTTTATGCCGGGATTGTCCGCTTGGCGGCGTAGCGTCGGAACCGACATGCAGGGGAACCCCGCACGGGGTTGAGATGGGCCACGAGCCCGACCCTTTGAACCTGTTGGTTAAGACCATCGTAGGGAGCAGTGATAGCTATGAGCATCGACTCGTCCGTCGCATCATCCGCAGCATCCGCGTCCGCCTTCGACGGGGCGCAACCCGGCAATCTGCCGTCCGACCATCCGCTGCGCACGCGCATCGCCGACGCGGTCCGCGCCGTCCGCGACACCACGCCGCTGGCGCAATCGTTCACGAACTTCGTCACTATCAATCTGGTGGCCAACGCCCAGCTGGCCGTCGGCGGCACCGCCGCGATGAGTTTCCTGCCGGACGACGTACTGGATATCGCCGCCATCTGCGGCGCCACCTACATCAACGTCGGAACGCTGCTGCCGTTCTATAAGGACGCGTTGACGGACATCGCCCAAGGCCTCCACGAACAGGGCGAGCCGTGGGTACTCGACCCCGTGGCGGCCGGACTCGGCGCCACGCGCACCGCCATCCTGGAATCGTTCCGCGATGTGCCGCCGACCGTCGTGCGCGGCAACGCCAGCGAGATCATCGTGCTCGACCGCATGTGGGGGCTGGCCGACGCGGACGCCGCCGCGGATGACGGGACCCGTCCGGCCGGCGTGGAATCCGTCGACGAGGTGGATTCCGCGATTCCCGCGGCCCGCCGCCTCGCCCGCCACCTCGCCGCCCATTCGCCCAATGGACAGGGTGCGGTCGCCGTATCCGGCGCCATCGATTTCGTCACCGACGGCACGCACGATTACCGGCTGCCCGGCGGCAGCGCGCTGATGACCAAGATCACCGGCGCCGGCTGCTCGCTCGGCGGCGTGGTCGGCACTTATCTGGCCGTCGCCGACCCGCTGACCGCGGCGATGGCCGCTTCGCTGCACTTCAACCGCGCCGGCGAGATCGCCGAAGCCGCCGCCCACGGCCCCGGCTCGTTCCAGACCGAATTCCTGGATGCGTTGTGGAACGTGACCGCCGAACAGATCGCCGACTCCACCATTCTGCAGTGACATACCACGGTCCGGCCGATGTCGGCCGGCCAAGACGGAAGGAATCAACGATGAACCGCTTCCCCTATCCCACGATGCGTGAGTGTTTCGATCTGCGCGCCTACTTCGTCGTCGGCCCCGACGACACCAAAGGCCGTCCGGTGACCGACGTGGTGGCCGCGGCGCTGCGCGGCGGCGCGACCTTCGTCCAACTGCGCGCCAAGCACGCCGATGCCCGCGAACTGACCGACATGGCCCGCGCCATCGCCAACGTCATCGACTCCGCCGGCAAGGCGGATACCGTGGCGTTCGTCATCGACGACCGCGCCGACGTGGCCTGGCAATGCCGGCAGCTCGGCATCAAGATCGACGGCGTGCATATCGGACAGGACGACATGATGCCCGAGCAGGCGCGCGCGATGCTCGGCCCGGACGCAATCATCGGCCTGTCCGCGGAAACCCTGCAACACATCGCCACGGCCAATGCCCTGCCGGACGGGGTCGTCGACTACATCGGCGCCGGCCCGCTGCACTATACGGCGACCAAACCGGAGGCGGCGGCCGTCGAGGCGGACGGTACCAAGCACGCGCTCGGCATCGCCGGAGCGCAGTCGCTATGCGACGCCAGCCGATACCCCGTAGTGGTCGGAGGCGGCGTCCATACCGACGACATCCCCGCACTCGCCCGCACCACGGCGGCCGGCTGGTTCGTGGTGTCCGCGATCGCCGCGGCGGACGACCCGGAATCGGCCACCCGACAGCTCATCTCGGCATGGACCGCAATCCGCGGCGAACAGCGTCACGGATACGCGGCAGCCGGCATCGCCGCCCCCACGGCATCCTCCTCGATCCCGTTCCTGCCGCATTGGCGGACCAAGCAGCCACACGGGCTGCCTCCGGTGCTCACGGTCGCCGGCTCGGATTCCTCGGGCGGCGCGGGCATTCAGGCCGACCTGAAGACGATGATGGCCAACGGCGTGTTCGGCATGTCCGCCATCACCTCGCTGACCGCACAGAACACCACCGGCGTGCGCGACGTGCAGAACGCCGAGCCCCGCGTACTGGCGGAACAAGTCGACGCGGTGTTCGAGGACATCCCGCCGATGGCGGTCAAGATCGGGATGGTGTCCAGCGCCGACCTGATCGAAACGATCGCCGAACGTCTGTCCGCACACCAGGCGCGGAACATCGTACTCGATCCGGTGATGGTGGCCACCTCCGGCGCCAAACTCATCGACGACGATGCCGTCGCCGCACTGACCTCCAAACTGTTCCCGCTGGCCACGGTCATCACGCCGAACATGCCCGAAACCGAGGCGCTGCTGGAGCAGGCCCTGCAGGAGCGTTCGTCGGCGGATGACGCCCCTGCCGCTCGGCTGCTCAGCGCAGGGATTCGTACCGAAGCGGATATGGAGATGGCGGGCCGCACACTGGCCGAACACTTCGGCTGCGCCGTGCTCGTCAAAGGCGGGCATGGCGTCAAGGACGCCAACGACGTGCTGGTGGAGCCGGACGGCACCGCCACCTGGTTCACCAGCCCGCGTATCGACAACCCGAATACGCACGGCACCGGCTGCACGCTGTCCTCGGCGATCGCCTCCCATCTGGCGCTCGGCGAGACGCTGCCGCAGGCGGTGCGCAGCGCCAAGGATTATCTGACCGGCGCGCTGGCCGAACAGCTCGACCTGGGACGCGGTTCCGGACCGATGGACCACGCCTGGCGTTGGCGGTAACGGGCACCGCGCCGCATGCCGCAACGGCGGTGGCCACGGCGCGACACGACCGCCGGAATCCTGACGTCGCAATCCGGCGTCAGGATTCAGTAACACCATTCAGCAATCCGATTGAGCACAAGGAGGAGCAGATGACTTCCGCACCCGAGAACCCCATCGCCCCGGACCGCAACGCCGTCCGGCAGGAGGTGCCGGTCGATCCCGAAACCGGCAAGCCGTATATCAACACGGTGGCAGCCGTGGCCATCGCGCCCAGCGGCGTGGGCGCGGAATTGAGCGAATACGTCTCGCAGGCCGTGGCGGTGATCCGCGATTCCGGATTGCCGAACGAGACGAACGCGATGTTCACCAACATCGAAGGCGATCTGGATGATGTGCTGCGCGTGGTGCGCGACGCCACGATGAAGCTCGCCGAGCAGGGATACCGCACCGGCGTGACCTTGAAGCTTGACATCCGCCCGGGTTTCAGCGGCCAGCTGACCGAAAAATCGAAACTGGTGGACGAGCTCCTGTCCAAGTAGCCGGCAAACGGCAGGCACCTCGCAGTATGCCCTTGCGCTTTACCCCCCCCCGAGCCGTATCATGGAGGGAGAGAACCGCAAGGGCGCGGTTCCCGTAGGAAAGGAACCGTCATGATCGCTCGGTGGATCGCTACGCATCCCGCCCTCACCGGCTGCTGGATCGCGCTCATCGCGGTGTGCGCGCTGGCGATATGCGTGCGTTGTGTCGATTACGTCGGTTTTGCCACCGGCCTGTTCCACATGATTCTTATGCCGCTGGTCACCCTCATCATCGCAGCCGTCGCCGGATACGCGGGCAAGCCCGGCCACTGGATTCCCGTCGCATGCATCGTCGCCGAGGTCGCGCTGGTAGCGGAATTCACGGTCGTCAGCCAAACCGCCCACGGCCATGGCCCGCAATGGGATGCGTTCCTGATGTATATCGCTCCCTTCGCCGTCATTACGATCCTCGCCTATCTCATCGCAGCAGGCATCCGCCGCACGCGTGCACATTAGCGTTTCGATCCCTTAGGAAGTGGTACGGAAAGCACAAACGATAACATTCAAGGCTGAGTACCGTACCACGTAGGAGCCTACTCACAAAGAGGATTGGTACCACACTATTCCATGCTGGGTGACCCGCCTATGGTGCGGTACGGAACACACAAATCGCGTTTCTCGGTGTTCCGTACCATACTTTCGTGGTACGGAATGCGTAGATGGCAATTCTTGAGATTCCGTACCGTACCACACCGGAATCTCTCTACGAAGATCATTGGAATCACGCCATTCCTAATTGCACCGTCCACCCGTGGTACGGTACAGAACATGCAAAACACCCTTCTCAATGTTCCGTACCACAACTTTGCGGTACGGAACCTTAGGAAACGGGCCCAAATAGTTCCGTACCACAGCAGGATGGTACGGAACCCGGAAAGCCGCATCCTCAATGTTTTGTACCACGCGACTGTGGTACAAAACGTATAGATAGCGCTTTTCAAGGTTGTATACCGTACCACGATGAAGCGACCCGGAGCACTTCCCATGAAAGAGAAGCGCTCCGGGCCGTTTGCATGCAACTAGGCTTCACGAAGAAGAATGGGTGAGGCGATTACTCCAATCCGTTGGACTTCAGGTGGTGGAAGGTCACGCCCGTGGCCTTGAGCGCGCCGGACTCGCTGACCAGCTTGACCGCACGCGGCCCCTCGACCGGGAAGTTGTACGAGCTCAGCACCTGGTGCCCGTCATTGACGTAGACCTCCACCGAACCGCGGTCCACGAACACCCGCAGCGTGAGGGCGTCGGCCGCCAGCTCCGCGGCATCCAGCGGGGCGGCGCGGTAGCCGCCGTCGGTGCCGTGGCCGGCCTGCCGGTCGAGCGCCACGCGGCCGAGCTGCGCGTCATACGCCACGTAGACGTAGCCGCCGTCCTCGGTGGCATGAACCTTGAGCCCGCAACGTTCCGCCGTGGTGGCCTTCAGGTCGATCGCCATCTCGATCTCCACGGCCTCGGCATCGTCGCTGAGCACCCGTTCCTCGCCGGCGGCCAGGTCGATCACGCCATGGTCATACGTGTCCTCGCGCAGTCCCTCCAGTTCAGGCACCGGCACGGTATGCACGTCGCCGTCATCGCCGAGAAACACCTCGCGAGGCAGGGTCAGCTGGCCGCACCAACCGTCGTCGACCATCGCGTACTTGTAGCCGAACGGGCTCATCCAGCCGTACATGATGCGCCGACCGTCCTCGGTGTCGAAGGACTGCGGGGCGTAGTAGTTGTGGCCCCAGTCCCACAGGCGGAATTCGGTTTCGGGCTGGAACTGGCCGCCCGGTTCCCATGTGCCAATCATGTATCCAGCGTTGTTGGCGTTGCGGTTCATGAAACCGTTCGGCTTGGAGCCCATGGCGGAGAAGCAGATCACCCACTTCTCGTTGCCGTCCTTGTCCTTGAGCGGGAAGAAGTCGGGGCATTCGAGCATGAACACGTCCGGATCCGGATGCTCGAACAGCACGGTCTTGAACGTCCATTCGACCATGTCCTCGGAGGTGTACAGCCACATCTGGCCACGCTGGTCGGCGGAGGAGACGCCGTGGATCATGTACCAGGTGTCGCCGGTCTTCCAGACCTTCGGGTCGCGGAAGTGCCAGTGGACCTTCTCGCGCGGGCAGTCGACGACCATGCCGAGCTTGGTGACGTGCGTGATCTCGTCGTCGTCCGGCACGGCCATGAGCTGCACCTGCCATTCGCCGCCGGTGTTGTCCACGCCGTTGGCCCAGCGGTGGCCGGTGTAGTAGAAGCGGAGCTTGCCGTCGTCGCCGATGACGGCCGATCCGGAGAACACGCCGTCCTTCTCCTGTTCGAGGCTCGGTGCCATGGCGACCGGTTCGCGACGCCAAGTGACCATGTCCTCGCTGGAGACGTGCCCCCAGTGCATCGGCCCCCAGACGGTGCTGTACGGGTGCAGCTGGTAGAAGACGTGCCAGCGGCCCTTGTAGAAGCACAGACCGTTAGGATCGTTAATCCAGCCGCCGTTGGAGGCGATGTGGAACTTGGGGTACCAGCGGTCGTTGCGGGATGCCGCAAGCTTGGCGATGCCGAGTTCGGCCTTGGCCAGTTCGGCGTCATGGTCGGCGATCGGGGTGAGGGTGGGAGTGAAGTCACTCATCGTTGCGTGCCTTTCTGATTACTTGATGGTGTTCGATGGTTGGGTTACGGAAGAACTGAGAGAAGGCGGGGCGAGGCGCCGACGGCTCGGCCGCCCCGCCGCGTTGTCAGGCCTTGGCGGCTTCCATGGCCTTGAGCTGCTTGTCGGTGTAGAACGGGTCGCCGCCGACCTGCTGGTCGTCCTTCTTGATGACGAAGAAGCCGTAGATCAGCGCGACGAGCACGATCGCGGAGATCGTGAAGAAGGTCGGGCGGTCGCCCATCGCGTCATGCAGGGCGCCCAGCGGCACGGACAGCACCACCTGGCCGACCTGGGAGGCGATCTGGAAGCCGACCATGTACAGCGTGGCGGAGAGCTTGGTGTCGAAGTGCAGCGTGAAGTAGCGGAACGCCGGCAGGCAGAACAGCGGCACCTCGATGGAGTGGAACAGCTTGACGATCGACACGGAGATCGGGTCATGGAATGCGCCGCACAGGCCGATGCGGGCGCACATCACGAACGCGCCGAGCAGCAGGGAGTTGCGCACGCCGATCTTGCGCATGATGATCGGGACCACGCCCATCATGGCGGACTCGAGGAAGACCTGGAAGCCGTTGAGCGTGCCGTAGGTGGCGTCGCCGATCTCGGTGGTCGGGAACAGGCTCGAGTAGTAGGTCGGGAACATCTGCTGGTCGAACACGGTGTAGAAGGTGTTCGTGAAGATCATGAAGACGATGAGCACCCACAGGGTCGGCATGCCGAGCACGGATACCATCTCCTTGAGCGACGGGTTGGTGCGCTCAGTGGAGTCGGCCTCCTTCTTGAGCTCGGCCTTCTGCTCGGACGGCACCCAGAACAGGTAGACGAGCAGCATGCCCAGGCCGCAGGCGGAGCCGATCCAGAAGTTAATCAGCGGGTTGATGTTGAAGGTGTGTCCGGCGACGAGAGCCACGATGGCGTAGCCGAAGGAGCCCCAGGCGCGGGACTGGCCGTATTCGAAGCCGAACTTGCGGCTGTAGCGCTCGGTGAGCGCCTCGACCAGCGAGCAGCCGGACATGAAGCCCGCGGACAGCACGACCGAGCCGAGCAGGACGCCCATGAAGCGGGTGGTGCCGCCGGCGGTGAGCATCGGCGAGTAGACGAACTGCGCGAACGGTCCGACCAGCGCGGCGATGATCGATATGACGATGACGAGCTTGCGCTTGATGCCCAGCTGGTCCTGGATCACGCCGTAGACGAACATGATGATCAGCGTGGCCAGGGAGTTGATGGAGTAGATCTGCCCCTGTTCGGCCGCGGTCATGCCCAGGCCCTTCTCCGGGTCAAGCAGCCACCTGGAGAAGAACGACCACCAGATGCCCCACGAGCAGAAGAACATGAAGATACCGAAGGAGCTCTGCAGATAGGAGGGGTTCCTCCACGCAGAACGTGATGCACTTGCCATGTGTATCCCTTTTCTCTATCGACGGCCGCTGCCGTGCGTCCGTCGCGTTTCCTTTGCCTTGTATTCGATTGTGCCGCAGTTCCTTTGCGACGGATCCGCCGGTTGGCTGCCGTGCCGTCCGGATGGATCGTGATTGCCATCATAGAACGTCAATCGTTTTACATCAAACGATTTTAGCTATACGCGCGCAGCACCTACGTCAAACGATTGAAATACTGCGGTTACTCGATTCCCGGGATGACACAAACCGGCGTGTCGCCGCTTACACGGCAGTGAATCGGCGACCCCATCCGGACAGGTCGGATCACACCCACCGGCATCCATGGATATGCCAGTGCACACTCCGCCGGCGGACAGCGGACGGAACGACTGAATCTGTCTGTTTCCAGTTTGCGTCACACGCTCCGCCGGCGCCCAGCGGACCGCGCGCCGCTCTCCTGCTCGCCCATCCACCATGTCCGGCGGCGCTCAGCGAACCACGGATTCCTTTTCGATGAGGGTGCAGTGGATCTTCGCCGGAATCGGGGAATCCAACGGGGGAATCGGGGCGTTCGTCTTCGGCATCGGCACGTCGTCGAGCGAACGGTTCTCGATCATCGAAATCAGCTTGCACGCCGCCCAGTACCCCATCTCGTAATGCGGCAGCTCCACCGTGGTCAGTTGCGGGGAGAACGTTTCGGCGATGACGCGATGGTTGTCCACGCCGACCACCGAAATATCCCTGCCGACCGTCAACCCCTTGCGCGCCGCACATTCATAAACGGGCCACGACCGGGCGTCGTTGAAACAGAAGAAGCCATCCGGGTTCTCGCGGTCGAACAGTTCACGGACCTCGTTCAATGCGGGCCGCTTGTTCAGCACGTCGACGACGAGCCGCTCGTCGTATCCGATCCCGGCCTCCTCGAGCGCCTGTCGGTACCCTTCCTTCCGCAGGTCCTGGGCGATCATCGGTTCGGAGCATCCGATATAGGCGATGCGCCGGCAGCCGGCCTGGATCAGCCGGTTCGTGGCATCCTTGGCGATCATGATCTCGTCCGGTTCCACGCTGGGGATACGCCCCTCCGCATCGGTGGCGTCCACCAGCACCACGGGAGAATCCTTCATGGAATCCGGCACGTGCGTGATCCGGTTCGACATCTTCGCATACATGAATCCGTCCACACCGTAGCGCTTCAATGCGGCGATCTCGTCCGCCTCATTGGATTCGCCGTCGGTGCTCACGGTCAGCATCATGTATCCCAGACGGCTGGCCGCGTCCTGCGCCCCCAGGATGATGCCGCCGGCGTACGGGGTGGTGGCGACCTCCTCGCTGATGAAACCCAGGATGCGGGTCCGGCTGGTGCGCAGGCTGCTGGCCAGCGGATTCGGGCGATACCCCAGTTCCTCCGCAGTCTTCCGCACGCGCGCGGCGATCTCCGGTTTGACACGTCCCTCATCGCGGTGATTCATCACCAGCGACACAGTGGAAACCGATACTCCCGCCTGCTGCGCAACCTGCTTCATCGTCGTCATGCATCAAACGATACACGTCGTTTCACGCCATGCCTCCATCGGCACGCGTTTGCGTTACCGAAGTAAGGACATGTTCCCGCACAGGACACGACGATACGTGCCGTACGCCGAACCGTCCTATCACACAATGATTCCGACGTTCCGAATATGACAGAAGCAGCACGGATACGCATCGCTATGCGATTGGTTGCTAATCCGCAACTAATCGCATAGCGCAAAGCAATGCGCTGACAGTCCTACGGTTCCGCAACGCACGCGACGCAGTGGGCGCGAACTCCTGGAATCGTCGAACGAATAGGTTCGCGGACCGCCTACTTCTTGACGCCGCCAAACCGGCGATCGCGGTGGATGTAGTGGTCGATCGAACGCCACAGCACCTCGCGGCCGCAGTCGGGGAACAGTTCGGGCACGAAGTCGAGCTCGGCGTAGGCGGCCTGCCACGGCAGGAAGTTCGAGGTGCGCTGCTCGCCCGAGGTACGAATCACCAGATCGCAGTCGGGGATGTCGGGATTGTACAGATGCTCGGCCACCATCTTCTCGGTCACGCGATCGCCGCTGATGCGCCCGTCGCGCACCTCACGCGCGATGGCGGCGCAGGCGTCGGCGATTTCCGCACGCCCGCCGTAGTTGATGCAGAACACCACGTCGATGACCTTGTTGCGCTTGGTGCGTTCCATCGCCGATTCAAGCTCGTCGATCACCGACTTCCACAGCTTCGGACGACGGCCCGACCAGCGCACGCGCACGCCCCACTCGTCCATCTGGGCCACGCGGCGGCGGATGATGTCGCGCGAGAAGCCCATCAGGAACCGCACCTCCTGCGGGGAGCGCTTCCAGTTTTCGGTGGAGAACGTGTACAGGCTCAGATACCGCACACCCGCCTCGATGGCCCCGGCGATAGTGTCGAACACCACCGGTTCGGCGGCCTGATGGCCTTCAGTGCGGATCAGGCCGCGCTGCTGCGCCCAACGGCCGTTGCCGTCCATGATCACGCCGATATGCCGGGGAACCTTGCCCTTCGGGAAATCCGGGATGCGCGAAGGATCGGAAAACGGCGCGGCGGGCACACTCAACGACGTGTAGTCAACGTTCTCAAAAGCCATACTACGCATCTTACCGGCTGAGCCCGTCTCCCGGGACACGTCCGGGAGAAAACCTCCCAAAACGACTGGGTTTCGCCGCCGAGTCCGCTACAGGCGCATCGAACGCAGCGGACGTTCCAGATAGTATTCGGCCCAGTCCCCCACCAGACGGGTCACCCGTGAATCAGGCGGGCGTTCGCCGAGCGCAGCCCAATCCCCTGTCAGCAACGCCCGCAGTTGGAGCCGTTCCCCCTCGTTCAGACCGCGCGCCTCGGGTGTGCGATCGGCCGCACACATCACGCCACCGGCCGGAATCGACAGGTACGTCAGTGATTCACGCTCGCCGCAGACCACGCACGAATCGAGCCTGGGCGTCCAGCCGGCCAGGGCCAGCGCCCGCAGCACATAGGAGTCGCCGATCGATCGCGCCGGATGGGCCTGCCTGGCCAGGGCGTGCAGAGCGCCGATGAGCAGCCGGTACTGATCGACCGCCGGCTCATGATCGGCCCCGAGGAGTTTATCGACGGTCTCCGCCATGATGCCGGCCGCCATGTACGCGTCATAGTCCGTTGAGATCGACGAGGCGTATGCCGCTATGGTCTCGGCCTGTGAGATGACGTCCAGCGATCGGCCCTCGGCTATGAGCACGTCCACGCGCATGAACGGTTCGAGCCGCCCCCCGAACCGCGATTTGGTGCGGCGCACGCCTTTGGCCACGGCGCGCACCTTGCCGTGCGCACGGGTGAACAGGGTGATGATGCGGTCGGCCTCCCCCAGTTTGGCGGTGCGCAGGACCACGCCCTCATCCCTGTACAACGCCATCGCGCACCTCCGTCCGGACTTCAGTATACGAGCGGTTCGGTATACGAGAACAGTCCCCAGAACGCGAAAACCAGCAGGATCGCGAACATGCTGGCACCCGCCAGCCAGAACGTCACCCGTCCCAGACGGCGCGAAGCCAGCACCGGCTGCTCGCCGGTCACGATCTCCCGCACCGCGCCCTTGCGCGGCGGCAGCTGCAGGATGCCGCGGACGGAGGCCACCTCGATCAGCCGAACGAGCACGCTCGACCATTCCCAGACCACCAGCGTGCAGGCCACCTGCGCCACCGGCCAGCTCCAATACATGATGCCCGGATCATGCGCTGGGCTGCCGCCCCATGCCAGGTCCACCACCGACATGACGATGCGCCCCATGGCGGCCGCGAACAGCAGCAGCGTCAAAGCCGTCATCATCACCAGCAGCGCCAGGGCCCGCCCGAAACCATGGCTGAAGCCGAACACCGGCCGTCGCCTACGGATCCCCTGCCGCAGCCGGACGCCCAGCGCCACGGCCGCGGCCACGCCCGAGGCGACCAGCAGCAGCACGGTCAGGATGTGCAGGATCACGCCGTATACCGTGGCCACCCGCTGCGCATGCAGGGTCGGCACCGCGCTCGACTGCCGGATCGGCGCGCCGGCCACACGCTCCCCCGTAGGCGTCAGCCCGGCCACCGTGCCGCCGACCCAAGCGATGAGATCGTTGACATAGTTGCCGGAATACGGGGTGCCGAGCGCGGTCAGGTCGCCGGGACGCAGCACATGGTTGCCGCCCTGGTAGCTGCGGACCGTCACATGGCGGTTTCCGGCACGCTCGCACATGGCCAGTATGGTCTCGAGCCCTTCGACCTGCGCGGTCATGACGTCGCGCGAACCGTATGCCACGAAGGTGGGGATGGCGTATGCCGCGGGCGTCAGGGTCCGGATGTCCAGATTGGTCAGCCCGAACAGCGCGGCGTCGATGTTGAACACGCGCCGCACAATGGACTGGTACCCTCCGTGCGCGCCGGCCAGCGTGAAATCCTGCGCCACGAAGAACGCCAGTGATTCGCGCGGCGTGAACACCATGGGGCTCAGCAGGATCTGGAAGGCCACATCGGGGTCGTGCTGCAGCAGATAACTGGAGATCCAGGTGCCTTCGGACGTGGCGTAGATGCCCACCTTGCCGTCGTCCACGGTGCGCATGCCGCGAACGTAGTCGATGACCGCGTCGTAGGCGTCCGCCGAAGCGGGATAGTCGCGGTTGACGTCGATGGTGGACCATGCGGGCTTGTCCACCACGGCGGTCACGATGCCGGCGGAACCCATCGCCTCCGCCACATCGCTGAATGAGTTGTCGCATGTGCCGTAGCCGGCGCCATGCAGGAACACGATGCCGGGCCGTCCGCCGCCCGCGCCCAGCGGTTCCCTGACGTGCACATTCAACGTCTGGACCTCGCCCGTCGACTCACGCATGACGTCGATGCTCACATACCGGTCGCCGACCTCGTACGTACCGGCTTTGGGCAGGACGGTTCCATCGGGATTGGCGAAGGCGACGGCCGTGTCGGGCGTCGGCGGCGAGATCACCCGTCCGGCGGTGTCGTTATGCCATTGGACGTCCGTCAACGTGGAGACGGTGACGAGGATGCCGAACAGGACGACGAAGATCGGCAGCGTGGTCAGCAGACGGCGCCCACGGCTCCAGCCGACGGCGTGCTGCGGATGCTCCCGATGACGTATCACGTCGGTTCATTGTAGTCCGGCACCGGCGGGAAGCGCGGTTCACTCGCTGTGCGCGATATGGGTGATCGGCACGACGACCGGTCCGGTGGCGCCGGCGGGCACCTGGCCGTCGGCCTCCATCTGCGCGGCGATCTCGTTGGCCTTCGTCAGCAGCGTCTCGACGATGCGATCCTCGGGAACCGTCTCGATGACCTTGCCCTTGATGAAGATCTGCCCCTTGCCATTGCCGGAGGCCACGC
>OLQE01000736.1_pt1 | contig 22760 bp, 27 predicted proteins | sample 1643161 | NCBI WGS metagenome assembly OLQE01 (sample SAMEA3136650, study PRJEB25190) | human gut metagenome | reverse complement strand
AAGAATAAGTCTGTAAGCTGTTTTTCTTGCTTACAAACTTATTATACGAGGAGGTACAGAGTGAGGAGAAAATGCAGAGCCTTTCTGATGTAATCGCCTATGCAGTCAACGAGGAAAAGACCAGACGGAAAGGGAAGAAGGGAGAGGAGGAGATTACCAGTGAGACGGAACCGGTTATGCAGCAGTATGTTTCCGGTATCAACTGTACGCCCGCCACCGCACGTAATGAAATGATGGCGGTTAAAAAGCAGTATGGAAAGGATGAAGGGATTATGGCATTTCATGGGTATCAGTCCTTTGCTCCGGGAGAGTGTACCCCGGCATTGGCCCATGAGATCGGTGTCCGCCTGGCACAAGAGCTGTGGGGCGAGCGTTTCCAGGTGTTGGTTGCTACCCATCTGGACAAGGCCCATCATCTTCACAACCACTTTGTGGTCAATTCTGTTTCCTATACTGATGGGAAACGGTATCACAGAACCAATCAAGACTACCGGGATATGCGGTCTGTCTCTGACCGCCTTTGCCGGGAGTATGGCCTGTCTGTGATCGAACATCCGCAGCCGGGAAAGTCCAGGCATTATGGCGAGTGGCGGGCAGAGCAGGAAGGGAAGCCCACTTACCACAGTATTGTCCGGGATGATGTGGATGAGGCAATTTTACAGGCGAGAACGGAAAAACAGTTTTTCCATATCTTAAAGGCGAAAGGCTATTCCATTAAGTTTGGGAAAGACATCACGATCCGTCCGGAAGGGCGGGAGCGAGGGCTGAAACTGGAACGGAATTTTGGAGAGGACTATTCTCTGGAGTCGATCCGGAGAAGGATACTGGAGGAAAAACCGTCTGCTATCCCGCAGGAAGAACGACTGCCGGAGAAAAAGCGGTATGTGGTGCATGTGAGGGGAAACCTGCCGAAGAGAAAAATCGGAGGACTGCGAGGACTGTACCTGCACTACTGTTTCCTTTTAGGAATCCTGCCGAAAAACCGTTCTCCCGTATCCCCGAAACAACTTCATTTTCTTCTGCGGGAGGATCTGGCGAAACTGGAACAGATCTCCAGAGAGACAAGACTGCTTTGCCGCTGTCACATTGACACGGACGAGCAGCTTTTTTCTTATAAAGGTTCTCTGCAGGAACAGATGACACGGCTATCTAAAGAACGTCAAAAGCTACGGTATCAGTGCCGCAGTATCCGGGAGGAGGAACGTCTGGAGGAAGTGAAAGCAGAGATTTCCGGACTGACTGCCCGGATCGGGGAACTTAGAGGGGAGGTGGCGCTTTGTGACGGGATCGCCGCACGTTCCGGTCTGATCCGTCAGAAAATACAGATTGTGCGGCAGGAAAAGAAACAGGGAAAGGAGGAGATTAACCATGAACACATCAGGCGAGGCCGCTGACCAGGTGGTGCGGATGTCGCTGGAAGTAGGCGAGGCGGCCTTAAAGATTACGGGAGCCGGGGCAAAACAGCTTGCAGTGATTCTGTATGCGGTACTGAAAGAGCAGAAAAAGACCAAGGGGCGGGCGAGACTGGAAACCCTTGTCCGCTCCGGAAAACCGCTGACGGTGTATTCCGTGAAGGAAAGTGATCTGAAACAGTTTGTTACAGAGGCCAAGCGGTATGGAATTTTGTACTGTGCAGTGCGGAACCCGAAAGGGAGCATAGACGGGATGGTCGATGTGGTGGTCAAGGAAGAAGACGCACCCCGGATCAACCGGATTGTGGAGCGGTTTAAATTTGCTTCTGTTACAGAAGCAGCGCAGATCAAGACAGAGATCGAAAAGAGCAGAGAGGAAAAATCCCACGGGAAGAGCCGGGAGACGTCCTCCGGGAAAACGGGGCCGGATACTGGAAAGGGAAAGCAGAGAGCAGAACAGCCACAGGACGGGAGAGAACTATCCGGAGAAATGCCCGCAGCCCCACAGCAGGAGCGCCCGGAAAAATCACAGGAGGACCGGCTTATGGACGAACTGTTTGGGGAGCCGGTAAAGAAAGAGGGAAAGCAGCAAAACCCCTCTTTGGCAAAGACAGAGAAATCCCGTCTGTCCGAGCCTATCTCCGTGAGGCCAGACAAAACCGCCGAGGGTACTTCTAAGCTGTATGCCCCATCCGTGCCGAAAAAGCCATCGGTACGGAAAGAACTTAATGAGATAAAGGCAGCGAGGAAGAAAGAGGCGGAAGGGAAGGCGCAGGAAACGGTTTCAAAAGAGAAACCCAGCCGGACAAGGCAGACACAGCATACACAGCCGCAGAACCGGAAAAAACCGAGAAAATCGAAAGAGAGGTAGAGAGTATGGAGAACAACTTTGATTCCATGTTAAATGTATCGGCAGTGCCACAGGATGATAAAAAGGCGGCTTTTATTGCAGAAAGCAAAAATAACCGGAGCCGCTGCTATGAGCTGTCCGAGCAGATCACAAATGAAGTGGCTGCGGACAGCGGGAAATTTCAGCAGTATCTGGACGTACAGGCACGGTTTGACCGTTATACCGCTAACAATGCCCTGCTGATCCTGGCCCAGAGGCCGGACGCAGAACGCTTGGGAGATTATGGTTACTGGAGAGAACAGGGTGTATTTGTGAAACGTGCGGAGCGGCAGAATCCGGTTCTGATCATGGAACCGGGAAAGGAATATGAGCGGGAGGACGGGAGTATCGGCACCTATTACAATGCAAAAAAGCTGTATGATATTTCCCAGACCACCATGAGTGAGCGTCCGCAGCCGCAGACAGCAATGGATGAGAGGCTTCTGATCCGGGCACTGATCAATAATCCTCCGGCCAGTATTGTGACAGCGGAGCCGGATCAAATGCCGGAGGATAAAGGAGCAATTTTTGAACCGGAGGAAAACTGTATCTATGTGCGAAAAGGCATGAACGCACAGGAGATCTTCCAGTGCCTGACACCGGAACTGGCACTTGCCGGGTTTGCGGACGGAGATCCGGCGTATGATCGGAACGAGGACGCTTTCCATGCCTATTGTGCGTCCTATATGCTCTGCAAAAAGTATGGGATTGACACACAGGCATATGATTTCAGTTATGCTCCGGCGTTTCTGGAGGGAATGGAGCTGCAGGAAGTGCGGGCTGAACTGTCAAAGGCCCGTGAAGCTGCCAATACCATTTCTTCTCGTATGGCGAAAGTGTTTGAACAGAACCGCATGAGCCAGAGACAGCAGGAACAGGTGGGCCAGAACCTGGAAGGAGGACAGAACAGAGAGAACGGACCGGAAAGAGAGAACGGACAGAACCGAACGCATATGCAGAACCGGGAATCCGGACAGCCACGGGGAAACTGGCAGCGCCGGGAGAGCGTGCAGGAGCGATAGGAGGTGTGAACATTGAGCGAGGACAGAGTTACTCTGGAACTGGATAAATATGAATGCGGTGTGATCTTCCATTCGCTGAAAGACAAACGGAACCAGATGTTAAAGGAGGAACGGCCCACGGACGCAGTGGATGACGTTCTCCTAAAAGTAATCGCAAAGCTGGAGGTGCCACCCGAAAAACCACGAAGGGGGCACAGACATCATGAAGAGCGGTAACAGGCAAAGCACATGGATCTTTGCTACCTTTGGTATTATGCCGGTGGTCTGGTTTGCCTTGTTGACAGCGCCTTATTTGTCCGGCGGTCTTATGGGAATCCTAACAGGTCTGCCGGAGGCCATGAACCATCCGTTTTCCATTGAAATCTGTAACGACAGTGTAAAAACTGTCCTTCTTTTTCTGCTTGCCTACGGACTGGGGATCGGGATTTATCTATCTACCCGGAGGAAGTATCGGAGAGGAGAGGAACATGGTTCCGCTGTGTGGGGAAACCCGCAGGAGATCAATAAGAAATATTGTGCCAAGCGGTTTGAGGACAATAAGATTATGACAAGGCATGTGCAGATCAGCTATGACATGCGGAAACACCGGAGAAATATGCTGACCTTAGTGATCGGAGGCGCAGGAGCAGGCAAGACAAGATTTTATGCGAAACCGAATCTTATGCAGGCAAACACTTCTTTTGTGGTGCTTGATCCCAAAGGGGAAAATCTCCGGGATATCGGGTATTTACTGGAAGCAAAAGGATATGACGTGCGTGTGCTGGATCTGATCAACATGGAGAAAAGCTACTGTTACAATCCTTTTGTCTATCTGAAGGATGACAATGACGTGCAGCGGCTTGTGACGAACCTGTTTAAAGCGACCACACCGAAGGGGAGCCAGAGCAATGATCCTTTCTGGGATACAGCGGCTTCCATGCTTCTTCTGGCGCTGATTTTTTATCTGAAATACGAGGCACCGAAAGAGGAGCAGAATTTCCCGATGGTCATGGAACTTCTGCGGGCCGGGGAAGTGAGGGAGGACAATGACGAATACCAATCTCCTCTGGACGAGCTGTTTGAACGTCTGGAAATGCGGGAGCCGGAGCATATCGCAGTGAAATATTACAAGGATTACCACTCCGGAAGTGCGAAAACGCTGAAATCTATCCAGATCACACTGGCGGCCAGACTGGAGAGGTTCAACCTGTCGAGCCTTGCGGCACTGACCGCCACGGACGATTTAAATCTTCCTTCCCTGGGGGAAAAGAAAGTGGCACTTTTTGCGCTGATCCCGGACAATGACACCAGCTATAACTTTCTGGTGTCGATTTTATATACCCAGTTATTCCAACAGCTTTTCTATCTGGCAGACCACAAATATGGCGGCAGGCTGCCCGTCCACGTTCATTTCCTGATGGATGAGTTCGCAAACGTCAGCCTGCCTGATGACTTTGACAAGATCCTTTCTGTCATGCGATCCAGAGAGGTCAGCGTCTCCATTATCCTGCAAAATCTGGCACAGCTAAAAGCATTGTTTGAAAAGCAGTGGGAAAGTATCGTGGGCAACTGTGATGAATTTTTATATTTAGGAGGCAATGAGCAGGGAACCCACAAGTACGTCAGTGAACTGCTGGGGAAAGCCACCATAGATACAAACACCTATGGAAAGTCCACCGGACACTCCGGGAACTATTCCACCAACTATCAGATCACGGGCCGGGAGCTGATGACACCGGATGAAGTGCGTATGCTGGACAACCGCTACGCACTTCTTTTTATCCGGGGAGAACGCCCGGTCATGGACGATAAATTTGATATTTTAAAACACCCGAACATTGCTCTGACCACGGACGGGAAAGGAAAACCCTACCTGCATGGAGAAGTGACGCAGGCGGTGGCGAGCATTACGCTGGGAGACAGTCTGGAGGGCGAGATCGCAGAGATCCCGCCGGACACAGAAGGCTATGAACTCTTATCCGATGAGGATTTAGAGGAACTATTTAATAAGAATGAGGAGGACTCAGACAATGAAACAGAGAGATGAGAAGAAAGAAACCCGAAAACTTCCCATGAGCCGCAGAGGAAAGCGGTTCATGGTCATCTATGCGGCGCTGGTACTGATGATGACAGTGGGAGCCACAACTGCATTTGCGGCGGATGATCCGCTGACTGTGATCAATAACCTGTCCGAATTTATCTTTGGACTGATCCGTGCCATTGGAATGATCCTGCTGGGATTTGGTATCGTGCAGATCGGCTTGTCCTTAAAATCCCATGATCCGTCACAGCGGGCGAATGGATTCCTCACACTGGCCGGAGGCGTGATCATCACGTTTGCAAAGGAAATCTTAACGCTGATTACGGGGTAATGAAAATGAAAACGTGTGAATGTTATATCCATTCATTGAAAACAGACGGGAAAAATGTGCTTGCAAAGGCAGCCATTCTGGAACGTCTGGGGGAGAACGATTATCTGGCGGAGTACAACGGTGTGAAATGCCATGCGATATTCAACCCTATTGTGGGAAGATATTATGTGGATGATGTTTACGGTGTAATCCGGAACAAACCGCCAGAACGGGACAGCAGATAATCAGAAACCGGGCAGAGGGGCAGGCCGGAAACGGTCTGTCCTGTTTCTGCCGGAAAGGAGGAATGTGTTTTGAGTGATAACTGGGTGGTTCAGAACCTTCAGAACGCCCTGGACACATGGAACAGCAAACTGGCGGAAATCTGGCAGATCATTACCCAGTCTCCGGAAAATTTCAAAGGGGGAGACATCTGGAACGTGATCGTCAGTATCCACGGTGCGCTGCAGGCAATCGGGTACGCCCTTCTGGTTTTGTTTTTCGTAGTAGGCGTGGTAAAGACCTGCGGAAGTTTTACGGAAGTGAAAAAGCCGGAACATGCACTGAAACTGTTTATCCGCTTTGCGCTGGCGAAAGGCGTGGTCACTTACGGACTGGAACTGATGATGGCGCTGTTCGAGATCGTGCAGGGGATAGTCAGTACCATCATGGACGCTGCCGGATTTGGGAGCGCACAGGAGACGGTACTGCCACAGGAGATCATTACCGCAGTGGAGGACTGCGGATTTTTTGAGAGTATCCCTTTGTGGGCGGTCACACTGATCGGCGGCCTGTTTGTTACGGTCTTGAGTTTTATCATGATCATGAGCGTCTACGGGCGGTTTTTCCGGCTGTATCTCTATACCGCAATAGCGCCGGTTCCCCTGTCCACCTTTGCCGGGGAGCCGACACAGAACGTGGGAAAGAGCTTTTTAAAATCCTATGCTGCAGTGTGTCTGGAGGGAGCCATCATTGTACTGGCCTGCATTATCTTCTCCGTGTTTGCGTCATCCCCGCCAGTGGTTGATCCAGAGGCAACGGCAGTCACAATGGTGTGGAGCTATATAGCGGAACTGATCTTTAACATGCTGGTTCTGGTGGGCGCTGTGAAAATGGCAGACCGTGTGGTACGGGAGATGATGGGACTGTAAAAAAGACACGGAGCCCCGTGTCTTTAGTGTACTACCTCATTGGTATCTTTGTATCGCATGTTCCCGGCACTGTCGAAGTATACGGTGTCCATAGCGATTCCGTTGTTTCTGGCCCGTCTGACTTGCCAGCTCATATCTTCTCCCAGCGCTTTATAATATCTCCGGTCACGGATGGTGTTTCTTAAGGAAAACAGCCAGCTTATAACGGAGAGGGCGAGCAGTCCATAAAGGATTGCAAATGCAAGCGTCTCATGGGCGGCGGCCCACGGATTCAGAACCGTAGCGGTCAGAAGGAAATAAAGCAGTGGCAGAGTCAGTCTTAATTTTCCCGCTAGACGGAAGATCAGAGATAAAAAGAGCAGGATAGCAGAGATACCAAGAGAGATAAAAACAGTGTATGGCATATCGAAGCCCCCTTTGCAGTTTTTCTTTGAGTATAACAGGAAGAGCAGGGGGAGACAAATGTGCGAATGGCCTATATTTTTCTTGAAATGCTCTTGTAAAAATGGCAGAAAGAGCATATACTATAAGCAAAGGTAAAGAAAGTAAAGAAAACCAAGAAAGGAGTGTGCGCTATGGAGATTGCTAAAATTTCAAGCAAAGGCCAGATCACGATCCCCGTATCTGTTAGGAATCGTCTGCACTTAAATACAGGAGACAAGGTGTTGATTTTAGAAGAAAACGGAAGATTTTATATTGAAAATGCGGCGAATGTAGCTTTTCAGCACGTTGAGGAAGGTTTTCGTGGCGCTACTGCAGAGGCGGGCTTTAACAGTGAGGATGAAATGCAGGATTATATGAAAGAAATCCGGGAAGAACTCAGGAGGAAATAACCAATGAGAGTTATGCTGGATACAAATATTCTGGTTTCCCTTATCTTTTTCCCGTCTGCGGTTACCCGTGATTTTGCACGGAGAGTAGGATTTGGAAACCGGATCGTACTCTGTGATTATGTGGTGGAAGAACTTCGATTGGTAGTGGAAAGAAAATTTCCGAACCGAAAGAAGATTTTGGAACAGTTCTTCTATGAATTACCCTTTGAGCTGGTCTATACGCCAAAAGAGTTAAATGCGGAAGAATTTCCTTCTGTGAGGGATACCAAGGATTTCCCCATCCTTGCCACAGCGATCATGGAGAATGTAGATGTATTGGTAACTGGGGATAAAGATTTAAGGGTTGTAGAAATTGAATATCCGGAAATCATGACAATGAGCGAGTTCATGGAAAAATATTGATCCGGGAAGAAAATGGGCAATCGGAGACGGTTGCTCTTTTTTTATGCTTTTTTGAAGGAGGTCATCATTTGGAGATTAAGATCAACCGGGAAATCCGGGAATATACGGAGGCCATGTATTTTGGCCTGTCACTCCGCCAGTTTATCTGTGCGGTTCTGGCCTGCGGCGTTGCTGTGGGCCTTTATTTTTTGCTCCGTCCGCATATGGGAATGGAAACAGTCAGTTGGGTGTGCATGTTGGGAGCAGCGCCCTTTGCGGCCATTGGCTTTATCAAATACCACGGAATGACCGCAGAGAAATTTTTGTGGGTGTGGATCAAGAGCGAGATCCTCATGCCGAAATATCTGGTATTCCATCCGGAAAACCTGTATTACGAATTGGCAAAGGATGAAATCAGAAAGCAGGAAAAGGAGGCGATGGGAAAGCATGTTAAGAACACTAAAAACCGTCATGCGGCAGGACAAGGAGAAGTTTAAAATCCCGAAGAGCGTACAGCAGGCAATCCCGATCCAGACCATCTGGAAAGACGGGATCTTTCTGGTAGGGAAAAACAAGTATGCGAAGACGTATCGGTTTACAGACATCAACTTTGAGGTGGCGTCCGAGGAAGATAAAAAAGCTATGTTTCTGGATTACACAAGTATTCTGAACTTTTTTGACTGCGGAGCCACGACCAAGCTGACGATCATTATCCGCAGGCTGAACAAGGAGGAACTGAAAGAGGCGGTCTTTATCCCCATGCAGGAGGACGGACTGGACAAGTACCGGAAGGAAGTCAACGACATGCTCATGGAAAAAACCGTGGGAGCTAATGGCATGATCCGGGAATTGTATGTGACGATCTCCGTGTACCGGAAGAATGTGGAGGACGCAAGGAACTATTTTCTGCGTACTGGAAACGGGCTGATCTCTCATTTCAGCAACCTGGGTTCTAAGTGCGAGGAACTGGACGCACAGGAAAAGCTTCATGTGCTGCACAGTTTCTACCGGGCCGGAGAAGAAAGTCATTTCTCTTTTGATATGAAAACGTCCGCAAAACTGGGCCACAGCTTTAAAGATTATATCTGTCCGGACACGATGGAGTTTGAGAAAGACTATTTCAAAGTGGGGGAACGGTATGGCCGGGTGCTGTATCTGAAGGACTATGCTTCTTATATCTCAGACACTATGGTATCGGAGTTTGCCGACATCAACCAGAACATGATGATCAGCATTGATATTATCCCGATCCCCACGGATGAGGCGGTCAATGAGGCTCAGAACCGTCTCCTGGGTGTGGAGACGAATATCACGAACTGGCAGAGGCGGCAGAATGCCAACCAGAACTTTTCCGCTACAGTTCCCTATGATATGGAATTGCAGAAGGAGGAAAGCCGGGAATTTCTGCGGGATCTGACTACAAGGGATCAGCGGATGATGGTAGCTGTCGTGACTTTAATGCACATGGCCGGAGATAAGAAACAGTTGGACGCAGATACCAGCACGATCCTGTCCGTGGCCAGAAATAAGATGTGTCAGATGGCAGTGCTGAAATTTCAGCAGATGGACGGAATGAATACTGCACTCCCGATTGGAGTGAGAAAGATTGACAGCATGAGGACGCTGACCACAGAAAGTTTAGGCAGTCTGATCCCCTTCCGGACACAGGAAGTCATGGACAAAGGCGGGATCTATTGCGGGATCAATGCGATCTCCCACAATCTGATCTTGGTAAACCGTGGACTTTTGCTCAATCCGTCCGCTTTTATCTTAGGCGTACCCGGAAGTGGCAAATCCATGTTGACAAAATTATTTGTACTGTTAATTATTCTCACAACGTCAAAAGATCAAGTGCTGATCTACGATCCGGAAGGAGAATATGAACCTCTGGTGCAGGCGCTGGGCGGCGTGAGCCTGCCGATCTGCGCCGGAAGTGATATTCATTTAAATGCTATGGATATGGTAAAAGGCTATGGCGATAAAAACCCGATTGTGGATAAATCCCAGTTTGTCCTCTCCCTGTATGAGCGGATCACGGATGACCGCTATATTATCGGGCCGAAGGAAAAGAGTATCCTTGACCGCTGCGTGGAGCGTGTTTACTCCAAAAAACGCCAGTACGAAATCCCGACCTTTTTCACGCTGCGCCGGGTACTGCAGGAGCAGGATGAGCCGGAGGCAAAAGATCTGGCTCTGATGTTGGAACTGTTCACGGACGGTACGCTGAACAACTTTTCCCATCCCACCAACATTGAAACGGAAAACCGTCTGATCAGTTTTAATACACGGGGCATGGTGGAAGATATGAAAGACCTGGGGCAGCTTGTGATCACTGACCACATGATCAACCGGGTATCCCAGAACTGGGAGAACGGTGTGAGAACCCATATCTTTCTGGATGAGTTCCACACGCTGTTACAGCATAAGTACAGCGCAAACTTTTTCGACAGCGCTTACCGGCGGTTCCGTAAGAGAAACGCATGGACGACCAGTCTGACGCAGAACGTGGAGTATGTGCTGGATTCACTGACTGCAAGGACAATGCTCTCCAACTCGGAATTTATTGTCATGCTGAATCAGTCCGCTTCTGACCGGGAGCAGTTGGCGGAGCTTCTCCATATTTCCGGGGAACAGATGAAGTATATTACAAATGCCAGAGCCGGAAATGGCCTTGCGAGGATCGGCAGCGCCCTGGTTCCGTTCTATAATCAGATGAGTAAAAATTCTGAGATCTACAAGCTGATGTCCACAAAACCAGAGGATTTTGAGAAAACGTGGGGCAGTCCGGGAGACGGTATTCCAGAGTCATAATACAATCATTTTTAGCAGTCTGTGAGGAAAGAAATTTCCCGCAGGCTGTTTGTATATGGAGGGATCATATGAAAACAATTCGATTTGAATCAAAGGAACACGAAAATTTCTTTTATTCCATGCTCAAGAGAACCGGGAATACAGACAGTTATCATCAGGCGTTTTTCTATTGCGTGGGGATTTCCGATACCACCAGAAGAAACGTGGAGCGGATTTTTGACTTTAAACAGGGGCATATCAAACCAGCGGGCCTGCATGAAGGATGGCAGACAGGCGGTTCCATCCGTCTGACAAGGCTTGCCTTCAATCTCTGGAACGGCTACACAGAGAAGGGAGACGAGCAGATGTCCACTCCGTATGAGATTTTTGACTGCGGGTATGCACCTTACTTTTTTGAGGCAATCCGGTTGAAATATCCGGATTACTGCCGGGAACTGCCTGCCATGAAACCGCAGAACGCACAGAGAGAACGATAGGAGGGAGCACAGATGGAGACAGCAAGACAGACGGCTTTGATGGAACAGCCGGAGATCGTGGAACTGTTCCGGGTATTGGAAGGGAATGGACTTAAAAAAGAGCAGAAAGAAGTGGAATCCCTTGTAAAGTATCTGGACGGAATGGAATCCCAGTTTGGACAGGTGCTTGAGGAATTGCGGGATGTAAAAGAACAACTATCCCAGATCCAGGACGGAGGCGTGAAAGCGTCCGTCCTGCGGATCGCTGAACAGGCACAGGGTAAAGTGCAGGAAGTTGGAGGACAGTTCCATACGGTGCGGAAAAATCTGATCCAGTCCGCAAAAAGTGCTTTGCAGACGTTTAAAGAGAAAGGAAAGGACGCTCTGCAAAAAGCAGTATCAGCCATGAAGATCCCGTCCGTTCTTGCCCGGATACAGGAAAGACTTCACGGAGCGATGGAGAGTATGAACCGGCAGGCGGATAAAATGGAAGTCTTAAGCGGGGAACTCCACGCTGCAGGCGGCCATATCAAAAACGTGGGCAGGATTTTCCGGGGGAAAGAACGGGAGAAAGTAGAACCACAGGCCACAGACAGGGGGATTACAGCAAAAATCCGCAAGTCATTTTTGACGATCAGCGGCAGGCTTTCCAGCATGGAGCAGACCACGGGCAATGTGAGGAAACGTCTGGAACAGTTCGTGCAGAAGGAGGAAAAGAAACCATCCGTGAAAGGGGAATTGAAAAAATTGAAAGAGGAAAAGAAAATGGTTCCTCAGTTGCCGGTTCCGGTCAAACAGCAGGCAAGAGAATAAGGAGGAGAATTGCAGAATGAAACATCAGAAGATCAAAGGGAAATGGTATTTGGCAGGACTGGCGGTATGCGTCCTGCTTTTTGGCGTGTCGCTGTTTCAAGTGATCAGCCATTATGCGGGCGCACAGAAAGCGGAGAAAGAATTTGCAGAACTGGCAGAGATCGTGGAGCAGACAGAGGATACGCCGGAGGAAGAACCGGCAGGAGAGGAGCAGGAAGTTGTCTCTCCCTTAGAGCGGTATGCCGAGCTGTTTGCCATGAATAATGATATGGCTGGATGGATCCGGATTGAGGATACGCAGATCAACTATCCGGTCATGTATACGCCGGACAACCCGGACTATTATCTGAAACACAATTTTTACAAGGAATCCAGCGCTTATGGCGTTCCTTATATTGCAGAGCATTGCGATCCAATGGAACCCAGCGACAATGTGATCATCTACGGACACCACATGAATAATGGTTCCATGTTCGCCGGATTGATGAACTATGAGGATCGGGATTTCTATGAACAGCATAAAATTGTCCATTTTGATACACTGACGGAAACCGCCGAATACGAAGTGATCGCAGTATTCAAGACCACGGTATATGATGATACCGGATTCAAGTTCTATCTCTTTTCTCATGCAGAGACGGAGAAAGAGTTTACGGACTATGTGGAGCAGTGCAGGGAACTTGCCTTTTTTGATACGGGAGTGACCGCTGCATATGGAGATAAGCTGCTTACTCTGTCCACCTGCGAATATTCCAATACCAATGGAAGGCTTGTGGTTGTGGCTAAAAAGATCTGAAAAACCCATATCCGAAAGGAGGGCAGGCGATGGGAAGAACGATCAAAACCCGCCACGTCCAGAAGGATATTAAAGTATTGTATAAAACAGTGACAGCGGCGGAGCATATGAAAGGGGCCTATATCCGGACAAGAGACAGCGCAGAACAGACACAGGTCAAGGAACAGGGAAATCCCGTAGGCTATGCCGAAGATCAGGTCATGGAAAAAGGGGAGAGAGCTGCCCGTGGAACGGTTCAACAGGCGGAAAAACAGGGGAAGAAAGTAATCCATGCTGTCCGGGAGCGAGGCAGGGCAGAAAAAGAGGCAGGGGCTTTCCAGGAGAAAAACGGAGATCCTTCCGCCTCTTCTTTTTCGTCCGGTACAGAAAAGACTTACCAGCCGAAAGAACAGATAAAAAAACGGACAGGAGCGCAGACCGGGCGGACAGCCGGAAGGCAGGCCGCCGGAGGAAGGGAGACTGGAAAGAAAGGAGAGCAGATCCGGGAACTTCCAAAGCAGACGGTCAAGACGATTGACCGGGGAGAGAAAACAATCAAAACGGTAAACGTTTCTGTAAAGTCTTCCGGAAAAGCCGCAGTGAAAGGCACAGGCAGGACAATCAAAACAGCGCAGAGAACAGGATACACCGCAGTCCGGACTACGGAGGTTACGGCCAGAGCTGCAGGCCAGGGAGTAAGAGCAGCGGTTCTGACTACACAGAGGACAGCGGTTGTAGCAAGACAGGCGGCGATTGCCGCAGCGCAGGCTGCAAAAGCAGCGGCGAAAGCTGTGTCAGCCGCAGTGAAAGCTGTTATTGCGTCAACAAAGGCGCTTGTCTCCGCTATCCTTGCGGGCGGCTGGATTGTGGTGCTGATCCTGCTGATTGTTGTCCTTTTTGGTGCATTGTTCAGCATGGTGGGAGGAAGTAATTCCAGTACCGTTACACCTGTCAGCGCAGAGGTGGAGGCATATGAGCCACTGATCCGGCAGTATGCCAGACAGTACGGGATTGAGGAATATGTGGAGCTGATCAAAGCGGTTATGATGCAGGAGAGCGGTGGACAGGGAACCGATCCCATGCAGGCGTCCGAGTGTGGGTACAATACCCGTTATCCCAATACACCAAACGGGATCACAGATCCGGAGTATTCCATTGATGTTGGTATTCAGAACCTTGCGGCCTGTCTGCGGGAGGCAGGCGTGGAAAGTCCGGTGGATATGAACAATATTAAACTAGCATTGCAGGGATATAACTATGGAAACGGGTATATCTCATGGGCGAAAGAGAATTATGGGGGATACACCTATGCCAATGCGGTGGAGTTTTCTACAATGATGGCAGAACGGAACGGGTGGAGCGGTTACGGGGATACGGAGTATGTATCCCACGTACTGCGATACTATGTATTTGGACGTATCCCCACAGGAACCGGAAGCCAGGCGATCGTACAGGTAGCATTAACGCAGGAAGGCAACGGAGGAGACACCTACTGGAGCTGGTACGGATTTACAAAAAGGGAGGAATGGTGCGCCTGCTTTGTAAGCTGGTGCGCTGATCAGTGCGGTTATATCGAAAATGGTATAATACCCAGGTTTTCTCTTTGTTCCGCAGGTATGGAATGGTTTGAGAGCCGGGGCCAGTTCATGGATGGCAGCTATGTTCCCGCCTCTGGAGATCTTGTTTTCTTTGACTGGAAAAATGACGGGAGTATCGACCATGTAGGGATTGTGGAAAGCGTGGTAGACGGAACCATTTATACAATAGAAGGAAACAGCGGGGATAAAGTGGCCAGACGGAGTTACCCGATTGGATATGGCCAGATTGTGGGATACGGAGTGCCTCAGTATTAAAAAAGAAAAGAGCGAATCGTGTATTTCTCGTGCCACAGCAGGAAAAAAATGTTGTTTCCCCGATGGGCTTGTAGTATAATACACAGTGGAAAAGTTATATTTTATCGAGGTTTAGTTGACATGGATATGAACAGAAAGGACAATCTGAGAGCAGAGCAGAGCAGAGCAGAGCAGAGCAGAGCAGAGCAGAGCAGAGCAGAGCAGATAGGATAACTCTGTCCTTTTTTTCATATCTGAATACAGGCAAAGTGACAGGCGTATCATGCCCGTGGATTACTGCGGGCGGGATACGCCTTTTTTCGTTGCTCTGAAGGAGGGATGGAATGGGAATCAATCGGAACCCTCCGGTAAACCGGATTTTTCTGATCGGGCCAGTTCGTGACGGGAGAAAGCTTGCAGGGCAGTTATATCCATTCTGCCGGGAGAGCCGGTGGATACCTGCCTTTTTTGCAGAGGAGTCTCTGACGCAGAAAGTGGAAAAACGGTTTTATGAGCCTCTGACAAGGACGGGCGTGATTACTTTTGGCTCAGATTCGGCGCAGGTATATGAAAGACTGCGTGGCCGGGGAAAATGGCTGAAAATACTGCGGCTGCTGGAGCCAGGAGCAGTTCCACCCAAACCGTTCTTTTCTTATGAGGAACAGATCTTTCCGTGGCCGGAGGGAGCGGAGGCTTATCAGCAGATCATAAGCTGGATGGGGATTGTTCCCTTTGGAGATTGGACAGGGTACGAAGCCACTTATCCGGGCGCACTCTCCCCGGAAGAATTGGGAAAGAATGAGCAAACAGATTGGTTGCAAGAAAAGGAGGTCTATACATAAGTGAATAACAGGAAGAAAAGACGATACAGACGTGCAGCGGCATGTTTGCTGTTAGCGGTTTTACTTCTGTCTGCCGGAACCGGAGTAACCGTGCTGGCAGAGAACGAACAGACTGAAACGGAAAGCCAACAGGAAATACAAAATCAGCAGGAGCCGGAAACCAATACGGCGATACCGGAAGAGACAGGAGAAGGAACGGGATCACTGACAGAACCGTCCACAGAGTCAGAGCCTGCTGCGGAACCGGAAAGCAATACGGAGACGGAGATAGTCAGTGAGAGCGAGACATCCGGCGGAAATGAAGCAGAAACAGAGACTGATACTGAAACGGAATCGAAAACTCAGACCGTGCCTCAGCCGCAGTTACAGTCTGTTCCACCAGCACAAAACCAGATTTTGGGAGGCACGGCGAATAATGTAGACGAAGCGGTGCAGAGCGTGCAGGAACAGATCAACAGCCTTCCGGAAGTGTCAGAAGTGCAGGAAATGGATCAGAACGGGAAAGACGCCGCATATATCCAGGCACAAAATGTTTGGGATGCATATAATACCCTGACAGATGACCAAAAGGAACAGGTGGAGGCATCGAGACTAACAGGATTGTTGGACTATTTTAATGGGCAGGTAACAACATTTGCCTCATCTTCCGAGCAGACGGAAAACAGTGTCGCTTCTGTGACGAGAAATGGACAAACCCTTTACTATGACTCGATATCAGAGGCGTTCGGATCTATAACTGCTTCTCGTAGTACATATATAATAAAGATTTTAAAAGATGGACAAACGTTAGATTCTTTTACATATGACTCTAGTGAATGTAATATTACCTTGGATTGCTCAGAACATTCAGTTACCATTGGTTACTTAGCGCTTGGAGGCTTGCGTAACAATTTTAATATAAATGGGGGAAATATTACAACACTGGTAAATAATGTGGGAAATACTATAACAGTCAGCGGAGGAACCATAGGAACACTTACTAATGCGGGTACTGTTGAGATTAGTGGAGGAACTATCAGCACTATGAACGATGGAAATGGAACTGTAAATGCTGTTGGAGACTTTGTGGAGGATTTATGGTTCCAGACATCTAATCCATCTGTAGTAGTGGGTTACTATAGAGATATAGGTGTATATGTGGATTTCAAGTTTCAGGTTCCTAGTAGCGCTATCGTTAATTATGAAGTGACATTGTCAAATGATGATGATACTAAGGTAAGTGTTGTTGGAAGAAGGGTGGGTAGATCTTTTTTGGCTAGGGTTACCGGCATAGATGTTACAGATGAACCGGTCAAAATAACCGCAGAAGTAGGAGGAAAATCCGCATCCTGCGATGTAACGGTAACTGCGTCATATACTGTGTCGATACCTCAAACCGCAAGCGCCGGCGGCGATCCGGTATCCATTACGGTAAGTAACTTTCATCTTAATGAGGGCGGACGGGTCAAAGTAAATGTTTTAAGCGGTGCACCAGATGGTACTGTGACACTTACGATGAAAGAAAGTGATCCCTTGAACCCGTTGACAGTTACATCCAGATTGCTTGATGGAATTGACGGAAACTCCATTAAAGATGGAGATACCATAGCAGTGTATAACGAAAATGCGGAGCGAATAGAAGGCACAGGAAAGTTGTATTTCACTGCACCTACGGAAACGGATATTGCGGCAGGCACCTATTTCGGAAACGTTACATTCCAGCTCAGCTATGAAATACAGCAGAATTAACAGAGAGAAGGTGTGGAATGAATAAGACAGGAAAAACCGTTCTTCTGATCTTGCTGGTGGTGGTTCTGGTGGCTGGCGGTGTATTTGTTGGCATGAACTGGAATAGCTGGTTCGGAGAGGATGATACGCCGGTCACTGCGGATCTTGACGAGAATGCAGAAGACTATACTGGAGACCGGGATGTTTACCAGGGAGATAAGAATACCGACACCATAAGCATACCTGGTTTTGACATAATGAATCTGCAGGCAGGAGTGAAAGAGCAGAGTGTGAATTTATATAATCCGGAACAGAATACCTGCTATTTCCGGATGACACTGCTTCTGGAAGACGGTACGGAGCTTTGGAGCAGTGATTTGCTGGAACCGGGTAAAGCCATTTATAATATCACTCTAAACCAGACACTGGAGGCAGGAGAATATGAAAATGCAAGTATCCGATATGAATGCTTTACAATGGATGGGAATATGACACAACTAAATGGTGCAGATATGAAGATGACACTGAATGTGCTGGAGTAGTACAGACGGAAAGTTTTGGAAAAGTATCCCGGGAAGACACGGTTGGGAGTAATTATGTTGGATTACTGCATTGATACAGATTATCGAGGATATAATCTGACCCATTTGATTATCAATCCAATTTTGACAGCTAATTATGACTGTTGAAAACAGAAAATGCAGTATAGAAAATATAAAAAATGTGAAAAACTATGGAGGTATCAAAATGAAGAAAAAAATTATTACAGCGATGATGAGCGCTATGCTGATTGTGGGAACGGTGCTGCCGGTAAGTGCGGCAGATCAGTCAAATCCGAATGGAACTACAACAGTAAGTTATGAAAAGGGGAGTAGCTATGAAGTCTCAATACCGGCTATATCATTAAACAATACAAAAGAGCAGACAGTGCAGGCCACATCCGTCAATATTGTGCCGGGATCAACACTGCGGGTTACTGTCACAGGGATTTCAAATGGTGTGGTAACTCTGACCAGGGATGACCAGCAGGCAACTACCACAACTACAGTCAGCACGGATGCGGCTGGTCAAGATCCGATCGATGGAAATACTGTTATTGCAGAGTTTGTAGGAAATTCAACGGACTTTGCAAATGATACTACAGGAAAACTTTATTTCAGTGATGTTCCAGCGGATACAGCAGCCGGAACTTATACTGGATCAATCACATATCAGTTAGCAGTAGTAGAAAATCAGTAAGTAAGGAGAATAAGCAAATGAGAAAAAAGATTATAGCAGGAATTACATGTGCAATGTTAATGGGAGCAATGGCGCTGCCGGTAAGTGCAGAGGAAACCCCGATTACAGCTACAGTAGGTTCATCCTATGAGCTGACTATCCCGGCAAGCACAAATATTGTATATAATGCGACTACAACACCATTAAATGGTATTGTAACAGTTGAGGGAAATGTTCTGCCAAATCAGATTGTTACAGTGTCAGCCACTCCCGGAAATTTACATAACAGCGAGCAGAATACGAATCTGCCATATACTTTGGTAACATCAAATACTACACAGCAGTTCAGTTCTGATATATGGAATGAGACACAGTTAAGAGACAGACTGAATGGAGGAGATGGAAAGACAGTCAGCTTGAGTGTCAATATCACAGAAGATAACTGGAAGAGTGCAGAAGCAGGAACTTATACCGGGAATATTACATTTACATCAGAACTGAGTTCTGTAACAGGTCAGTAAGGAAATTAAGATACGAAGGGAAGGAGGTGCAGAACTTGAGAATGAAACAATGGATAGCCGGTGCAGCAGTGTTCGCCTTGACTGCTTTCCTTTTCCTTCCGAATAGCGTCCAGGCGCAGGAACAGCCTCCGGCGAAATCCTCGTCTGCCACAATGATCACAACCCGGGTTCCGGATACACATAGTGCGGAACTGTCAATTACCGGAGAAGGAACTGTCACAGTTGCAGGTAATACATATACAGAGACAACAGAAATACAGATTCCCCGTCTGGAGGAAGTTACATGGCAGTTTGATCCGGCAGATGGATACAGACTGAAAGAAGTGATTTATAACGGAACAGATGTAACAGAGGAACTGTCAGGCAATACTTACACAGCCCAGCCGGTCAATGAGGATGGTACAGAGATCAGAGTTGTGTTTGTAGAGGGAATTGGCGGCACAGGGGACACTTCGGGAGACGCAGGAGGAACAGGAAGCGGCTCTGGCGGGAACGGTCAGTCTGGTACAGGCAGTACAACCGGTACTCCCGGTACAGGCAGTACAACCGGCACCTCTGGTACAGACAGTACAAGTGGTACTTCCGGTGCTGACAGTCCAAAGACAGGAGATGAGACAGAAATTTCATTTTTCATGACCTTGATGTCCCTGTCTGGTATTGGAGCAGTGATGATCATCCTGTCCATGCGAAGAAAAAGAGCATAGTTAAAATCAAAGGTATCAGGTCAGTGTGTGAAAACGCTGACCTTTTTCCTTAGTTACATTACAACAGGGAAGGTGGTAACATCGGACGCTTACTGATCGTAGAATTTAATGATGATGAGGGCTCTCCACTGGACGAGATCATGGAAGTCTTAAAAAAATACCCGGACTTCCATAAAGTATCAGTAAAAGAGCCCTCTGAATTTTCATACAGGGGATTAAGGATTGTGCCAAGACGCAGGAAAGTGTATGCGATGGAAAAGGAAATTCACTTGACCGCACGGGAGTTTGCAATCCTCTGGCTGTTGGTAGAAAACAGGAATATCGTGCTGTCGTACCGGCAGATCTATACCCATATATGGGGCGAATATGACCAGAAGATTGAGAATAATTCTATCGGTTCCCATATCTGCAGCCTGCGTAAGAAATTGTATTCTGCTTTCGATGATCCGCCTTTTCAGATCCGGACAGTCCGGGAAGTGGGATATTGCTTTGAACTGAAAGGAGATGAAACGTCAAAAACAGTCTGAAAAGGCTGTTTTTTCTTGTCTTAATTTGCGATATTCTTTATGAGATCATAGTTATTTCATCGTAAAAGTATCGTTTTTCTGCACTATACTTCTCCTATTGTCAAAATAGGAGGAGAATATTGTATAGATATGTCATATTACTTCCTCTTTTGGAAAGGGGAAGAGCTGCATAAGGGTAAGGCAGAATACATACCAATCAAAAAGTAAACTTTTTTCTTGTCGGATTGCCGCAATTCCATTAAGGAGTGCGGCGTTTTTTTATTCGACAAAGTTCTGCCAATTCCTACTATTTTTTACAAATGATTACATAAATTTACGAGAGGGTGTATCTGTTGAAAAACAGGTACGCCTTTTTTGTAATGATTTAAAAAGCCTTTTTCTTTTTTATCGGGGGCGGGGCCCGCCTCTTCGATCTGAACTTTCAAAAAAATTCAGATCGGAGGAAAGGAAATGAAGGGCAACCACCCAAAAAGAAGAAAAGACAAATATAATCCTTATAGTATATTTGAGTCAGATGGAAAATATTACATAGAGTTTACAGATGGACAGAGGAAAGATCACTGTATGGAAATCAGCAGAGAATTGTATGAGGCGTTTGACGGGTTTGAACTGGATGATCTGAAACATCTCAATATCGTTGACCGGCATATCGAACAGTCAGAGGTATATGATATTACTCTGCACAGACGTTCCGGGCAGGCAGGAGAGTCCGCAGAGAATGAGGCAATACGGAAGATTACTCTGGAAGAACTTTACACTGCCATATCCATGCTGCCGGAAATTCAAAAACGCCGGTTAGTCCTTTACTATTTTGTTGGTCTGACCTATGAGCAGATCGCAGAGATGGAAGGCTGTTCTTTCCAGGCAATAGCAAAGTCAGTGACAACAGCAGAGAAAAAACTGAAAAAACTTTTAAAATAGGGGGTAGAAAAATCGCTTGAGACTGAGGAAACAGGTGGAAGAGATAATCTTTCGCCTGTTTTTTCGTATAGGGGAAAGTGGGCAGTACCTTGAAAAGTTCATACCCATTCATCAAGTACGTTCCTGTTGCTATCGTGATGAGCGTAAGCCACGTTAGCGGGTACGCCATGATCCGGACGGGTAAAGGCAGCGAAATCCCACATATATAGAAGAATCGGTTTGCGGCTGTTTTATTTGTCGGGGGAGCGGAAAATACCTGGCTATAACTGTCAGATTGCTACTGATAAGGCGATAACAGGCAACAGGTATCATGATACTCCTGTCCGGTCATAAAGTCGAGCATATAGGGGCCTCCGGAAAGAAGGAATCTTTTCGGGGAAGACGAGGAGCTATGCAGCGATGGAGCCTTGCCGCTTGCGGCGAGGCGAGCATAGCGGAATCAGCTCTGAGGATGTCGCAACAAGTGAGGGCAGCTTTGGGAGAACCTCAGAGGGGCATAGGCCCGTGGAGCTGATTCGCAATCAGCCGCTTGATGATTTCCCCGCATGAAACACATGCGATAACAGCCGGGGCGTCGAGGACAAATAGGCTGAAACAGGCAATTATGGTAGCCGGATACAAAGAAATGCTTTGCGTCCGGCTGATACATACCCGCTGTGGATAATGGTTTCAAAAGAGCGGGGAGAGCCTTATGGAACAAAGAGAGTTCTAAGGCGTATAAGAGGAAGGAGATATGATTGTGGAAGAACAAGAAGTGCGGCGTGGAGAGATTTATCACGCAGATCTGAATCCTGTTTTCGGGAGTGAGCAGGGCGGATACCGCCCCGTGCTGATCATCCAGAACAACCGGGGAAATCGGCACAGTCCAACGGTCATTGTTGCGGCTATCACGAGCAGACCAAAGACAAAACTGCCGACACATGTACCGATCAATGGGATCAAAGGACTGGAGAAAGAGTCTTTTGTGCTGTTGGAGCAGATCCGGACACTGGACAAGGGGCGTTTGGATGATTATGTTGGCAGGCTGAACCGGGAGCAGATGATAAAAGTGGATAAGGCACTGCGTACCAGCATGGAGATCAAAAAGCTGGATAAACCGATTCTGATGTGTTTATGCCCGGTGTGTGCAAAGCCATTTTACAATTCAAAGGAACACTTTATTATCCGGGCGGATCAGGATCAGACGATAAAAGAAACGTGTATGTTCTGTAATGTACGACAGGGATATGATTATTTAATAAGGAAGAAGTATTATTGAGAATTTTCAAATACAGGAGAAAGGTAAAAGTGGAAAATGAAAAGATATTATTAAATGTGGAAGAAACAGCGAATTATTTGAATCTGGGAAAAACCAAAACCAGAGAGCTGATGAAGGAAAACGAAAAGATTTTTGTTGTGAAAATTGGCAACCGCAACTATGCACATAAGATATTGTTGGACAAATGGCTGCTTGCACAGGTAAGGAAATAAGTCAAGGGTGTGAATGAATTTTTCGCACCTTTGTTTTATTTCTGAGCAACTGCTATTTTGATCATGTACATGTACCTGATATCAATTTTGAAGGAGCTTCCTGTATAATTCAAATATAGGGAATTCCAAGAAAGGCGGTTGATAAA
>OLQE01000734.1_pt1 | contig 22787 bp, 18 predicted proteins | sample 1643161 | NCBI WGS metagenome assembly OLQE01 (sample SAMEA3136650, study PRJEB25190) | human gut metagenome | reverse complement strand
CGACTTCACTGATTGAAGTTCCGGAAGGGCAGGAATGGATTCAGGAGATGGTGCAAAATATCTTGATTGAAGTTCTGGCGAGCGTGGCCCAGCAGGAAAGAATAACGATCCATCAGCGCCAGAGGGAAGGCATTGAGGCAGCCAGAAAGAAAGGGAAAAAATTTGGCCGTCCGGAAGTGAAAACTCCGGACGGATTTGATGCGGTTTATCAAAGATGGAGAGAGGGTGAGATCACAGCGAGGAGAGCGATGCTGGAGCTGGGATTGAAGAAAAGCACCTTCTACCGGATGGTGAAGAAGCATGAGAGTGGATGAAAAAATAGATGCGCTTTGAGACATATCCGTAAAGTGAAAAGAAAACTTATGGGGCATACAAACGGGGTGATTTTTGCTGCCCCATAAGGTAGAGACTTTGAAACTGTCCCCTTTCTGAAAAAAATCAGGAAAAAGATTTCATAATAAGCACATTATGAAAAAGAAAAATGATTTTTTTTTCAAAAAGAGGACATATCGCATGATTTTAAGAAAACAGGTTAAATAGCTTCAATGCATTTTGATACTGAAAACTGGAAATCTCATTTAAAGAGGGATCTCTGCTCATTCCTTTCTCCTCTTCGGAAATGTAGGAAAACGGGAAATATTTCTGCTCGTTTTTCCGAGTCTTCAAGGGGGTTTCGAAAAATCTATGCAGGGTAGGCCAGATAAATGATTTCGAAGGAAGCTCTATAAATGAGTCGTAGTAAAAGCTGTTGGCTGGTTTGCGTTCCTGTTTGGCGGAACATTGTTTTTCAATATCTTCATGAACAAAATCTTTCCAAAAGGTTTTGGAGGAACCTGCGCGCCATCCGGCAGAGTAATCTAATTCTGTATAATCTGTTGTGAGAAGCGCATAGTGCTTATCAATATACATTCTAAAATAAGTAGTCAACTTATCAGGGTCAGAGTAGTTGCTTTCGGCATTATTTAAAATAGAAGGTTTCAAATGGGCAAGAGTCGTTTTAAAAAGCGCAGAAAGCATGGGAAGGACCATATAGTTCAGCACATGGAAATACTGCTCAATCAGGATGATTCCCTTGGAGGTCTGTTCGACCTCGGTAAATGATTTTTGAGAAGTTGATTTTGAAATAATGGCAGAAGGGGAAGTACGCAAATAGTGTGTTTCAGGTGCATTGTTTCCATTTAAAGCCTTTAGTGCATATTCAAAGAAAAGATGCCGGGAATATACAAGCGGGCAGGTTGCCAAATTGGCTAATAAGGTTTCAAATGCATTTCCCTTGTATTTTGTTAAAAATTCATCAGAATCTTTTTTGCAATCATATAGCTTATCTAACAGCTTGGCAATATAGGAAACAGTAGAAAAGCCAAAGAAACGTTCATTCAACGTTTGATAAATGTAAGTATCTGTTTTTGAAGAAAATACATGCTTTTCTGGAAAACTGTTAATAAGACTATTATGCAGGTCATTGTAACTTTTATTGCTACCTCGCAGACAACCTGGGGTAGAAGAGGCCAAATTGCGGCTGAACTGATATAGGCTGTTGCAGGTGAAATAAATGGAAACTGGCGCTTTATAAATATTTGGAACGTATAAATAGTTTTCTTCCTCTATTTTGCGTACAGGAAAGCTGTTGATAACAGAGGAAGCAAAGCTGTTATTTTTGCAGGAGGCATGGAATTTTTTAAGTAGGTTGTGCCAACGTTGGAATTTGGGGTCGTCCGCATCTGTTGATGAATTGCACTCAGAGTTTTTGCGAGGAAGTTCAAAAAACCCCGAATAAAGAAAATCCTGATTCATGCCGGATAATTTAGAAAAACCGTTATCTGGATCAGCGAGGTACTTTTTATCAAAATCAATATTTGGATCAGGGAGGTGCTCCTTATCAAAATAGTAAAAGAAGCCCTCGGAAATACAATAATTATAAAGACAAAGTTTTAAAAGGTAAGAAAATGCGGAGAGGTCTTTTAAAGAGTCACGGGTTACTGAACTTTTTGAACCTTCACCAAAAAAGGAATCACGAAAAGAATTTGTTGGGATGAATTTAACATATTGTTCGGCATAGGCGTAAAGCTGATCTAAAACCGTCTGAAAAAAAGTGTCAACGGTTTCCTCGTTTAAATGAAACTGCTTCTCGCCATTCAGGCTTTTAAGGATGGAGTCAGCCAGGGATTCTGGATCGATTAAGTAAAAGTATTTCAGGATATACCCCTGTTCATCTAAAGATTTGTTGCGAAAAAGGTCACTGTACATTATTTACACCTCCATGATAAAAAAACAGTAGTTTTATATTATTTTAACATGTTTTGCGTGAAAAAGTAATGATTATTTACATTTTACAATGTTTAATATCCAATACTACATTAGTTTTTTGGAGTGTATAATTATAGTATCAACCAGAAAACAGGAGGAGATAACATGATGAATGACAACAAAAAGCAGAACAATGCAAACGCTACAGGATATCCAGGTTTTGTTCCGGGAGTGGGATACACAGATAATATGGAAATGCCGGATTTTTCGAATACTAATAGGAGCGAAAATAATAGCAATACTGGATGCTGGGGATATCCCCAGAATGCCGGGAATTGTGTATATCCCCAGAGTGGACGCTTAGCAAAACCGTTAATGATTCAGGATGGTTATAATGACCTAACTGTGCAAACTGGATACTATGCGGTAAAAGCTGTTAATAATCTGAGAAATGCGATGGCGCAGAGCATAACGGTGATGGACGATAGGTTGAAAAGGGTAGAGAAGAGACCGAAAATGAAAGTTACGAAAAGTGTTATTCAAAAAATGAATGATGGAACCTACATGTTATCCAAGGTTTATGAAAATGGTACCTTTGGTGAATCAAAGCCACTTTTTAATAATGTAAAAGGGGAATTTACGCCATTATTGCTCAAGTTTTCGGAATCTTATGCGAAAGGTAAGAAATATATACTGCTTACATGGCGTGATTCCGGGAAGCGTGTTATATGTGATTCTGAAAAAATGACTGGGGATAAGCTTTATAATTGTTTTGTAGAGGCAGGAATAGTTTTTTGTCCATGGAACAGCAAAAGACAGGTAAAAGAAGCCTTGTATGATTGGTTTGCACCCTCTATAAAACAGATAGCGAACTCGGAAGCTAATGTATTCAAAATGAGTGGAAATGCAGGCTGGGCTGGGAATGAAAGAATAGGGTATGAATGGAATTCCGCAGAAGAATGGAGCCACTATGATTTCCGGGGCCTTCCGGATTTACCAGTGCAGCATAAACGTTTTAATAGCGAAAAATTTGATAAGAAACTGTTGGAAGTGTTTTTTGGCGGTTTTTCAAACATTGAAAATGAACAATATAGGATATTATTACTGGAAATGCTGGTGCATGGAATCCTGGCAAGTATTTTGAATGAGGAAGAACTGTACAGTGAATATTTCCTCAATCTTATACTGATGGATGGGATATTGCCAGTGGACTTTTGCAGACTGTATCAGATTTTTAACAGAGGAGATTGGAAAATGGTAGAAGCAAATGATAAGAAAATATGTAATTATCTTCAAAGCGTAAAAGATGAGATAGTTCTTTTGCATAAGCCTACAGTGCCGGACAGTAACTATGACGAAAAAAAGATACAGAATAATCTGGAACAGATTATTGATAAAATCTGCTATCGAAACTATTCATCTATGGGGATATCAGGGGAGATCCATGTGGGTCTGGTTATATTAAATGCTCAGGTCATTCCAAAGAAAGCTGCCATAAATATAGTAGTGGATGCCGAATGTTTCAAGCCTTCTTTTTTTGATATGCTGAAAAGCAGTGCCGTGGATGCCTTTTTATCTGCGTTCATACGATATGCGGAAAAGGAGATGTCCGGCATTAAGGGGATCATCCGAAAATGGAAGAAAACGGAATGCGAAAATAAACTCTGGGACGCACTGTTCGAAATTCTAGGTGACTTTGGCACAAAGGAGGAAATAGATGTGTATGGAAGTTTGCAGGTATCACCAGAACTCCGGACTTCAGAAATATGGGATTCTTCAAAAAAAATCTCAGATTTGGAAGAGCTGATTATCCGGATAATCAGAAGTAGAATGAAAAATTTCTATATTCTAAAAAAAGAGTATGGCTTCGATTATATAGAAAACTGTTGCTATTATGATGAAAATTATCTTTGGATTCCGGTGAAAATATTTAAAGATATGATGGATGAAGGTAATCTATCGGGAGATGACAGCAAAATGCAGTTAATAGAATGGAAAAACCAGAAGGTTCTCATTCCAGATGACAAAGGCCTTACCTATCGGCTGCGTTTTGCTCAGGGAAAAAGCCTACAGACATATTGTTTTAAAAAGAGCCTATTCAACTCGGAATTCGATGCGCCGATTGAAGAGTTGGGAAAGGAGGTACAATAGGATGCTGACAGATAGAGAAGGCAATTCTATTGAATTACGGGACGAAGAAAATAAGCACCTGCTGATTTTGGGAAAATCGGGCTCAGGGAAGACATGGTGTTGCTACCGTATGCTGGAAGAAAGGGCAAAACAGAAAAAATTGGTGTACGTTTTTGATTATTCAGGTAGCTATACGGAGGAAGAATTGAAAAAAGGACGCATGGCATGTGAAGAGGCAATTGGTATCATCTCTGCTGGCGAAAAAGGAATTGAGTGGTTTTACCGGGGAAAACACAGCTATGTAGCTTTTGAAGACGCGCTGGTTAAAGCGTTACATATAAAAAGCAGGCGTCAGAAAAAGATCCTTCATACTGTGGTTCGGAAGATGCAACAGAATCATTCTGATATGACGATTAGCGCAGTACTGGAAGAAATGGAAACTTTGGAAGAATTAAAAAGTGCTGACTATACAGAGGAAAGAAAAAAACTGGAAGACAGTTTATCGTTTTATGAAGAACTGGATCTAGTATTGCGGGAACAGCCAGAGGGTGAAGCGTTTCGCCAAAATCCACAGGACAAGTTTATTATGATTGTCGAGCTTTCGGATCATGGGGAATTTGACAGGCAGTTTCTGACGGAATTTCTAACAGAAATTCTTTGGCAGGAAGTGAAAGAGCGGTGCAGAAGTGTGGACTACATTTTATATGATGAATTTCAATGGATGCCTTTAGGGAAAGGAACTACATTGTCTGAAATGCTCCGAGAGGGCAGAAAAAGAGGAGTAGGCGTATGGCTGGCATCACAATTTCTTTCAGGGTGTAGTGCAGAAGCGATAGATACTCTGATGCAGGTAAACAATTTCCTGTTTTTTAAGCCAGCGAAGAGTAGCGAAAATACGATTGCCAAACTGATAGGGCAAAATTCCTGGAAGGAATGGAAAGATGCGCTATCTGGTTTAAAAGTAGGAGAATGCATTGTGAGTGGACATTTTGCAATCAATCATAGAAGCAAAAGCCTGGATGGGGCGATTGCATGTAAAGTGGACAGCAGAAATTAAGTAAGGAGGATCATACATATGGGGAAACTTACAAACCGTGAATATAGCTCAGTTCGGAAGAATAGTAATGTAACAAAATCTGTACGGATGGAATTTCCAATGCAAGACAGAGACTATGCATATATTGAAATGGAAGACAGTGCGGGAATAAAAATTCGCTTTGAGTTCCCCGCAAGGAAGACTGAACGGGACTTAGGGATTGAGCATGAGGTAAAAGACATTCTGTCCGGGGAGCTGAGGGATTCCCTGAGAAAGAATGCTGGCTAAGATAACTCAGTGAGGTGGATTCGGGAAAGGTTTTCCTTTCCCGAATTTTATGAACAGGTAAGAAGGAGACAGATAAGAATGAAGAAAGTTCGCATGCTTCTGCGGGTAAGCTCCAATCAGCAGCTGGAATCAGACGGAGATCTGAGCGTTCAGAGAGAGCTGGTGAAGGAGTATGTGCAGAAAAATTCTGACTGGCAGCTGGACGGCAAGGAATATTTTGAGGGAAGCAACAGCGGCTATAAAAATGCCGTTGTAGACAGAGATATATTGCAGGAAGCCCTTCGGGATGCCGAGAACGGGGAGTATGATATTCTGGTTGCCTATAAAGACGATAGAATAGGAAGGCGGCTGTGGGATGTCGGCAACTATGTCATGGAACTGAAAAAGTACGGTGTTGACATTTATACCGTAAAAGACGGCCATATTTCTCCTGAATCCAATGACGTTACGGGCCAGATAATGCTTGCTATCCGGTATGGAAATGCTCAGAAGAGCAGTTCAGATACGGGAATGCGAGTCAAAGATACAGCAAAAAAGCTGGTTCAACGTGGAAAATTTATGGGCGGGAAGGCACCTTACGGATACCATTTGGAATTATCCGGGGAGATCAGTAAACATGGAAGAGCTTTGAAGCATTTAGTAGTAGATGAAGAGCAGGCAGATGTGGTAAAATACATCTATAAGCTGGCGGCCAATAAAAATCTGGGTTCTGCGAAGATCGCCAAGATTTTAAATGTAGATCCTCAGTATGGCAAAATGGCCCCCAATGATTTCTGGAGAGCCGGGACGATTACCAGTATTCTGACGAATCCGATCTATGCCGGGTATACGGCTTATAACAGGCGGGAGAAGCTGAATGGACGATACCGGAAGCTGGGGAGTGAGGACTGGATCATGGCCAGTGAGCCCGACGAAGCGATCGTGATTATTGATGAGGCTGACTGGAATGCAGTGCAGAGAAGCAGACAGCAGAGAAGAGATCAGTATGCGCTTTCTGCTGAGAACGCAGAAAGCCGGACGGTAAAGAGCAGTTCCGGGATGCTTGCCCTGATTAACGTTTTGCACTGTGGCTATTGCGGTGCCAAGATGACAAACGGGAGCAAGTATAATTACTGGGTGATTAAGGAAACCGGCGAAAAACGGAGCGGACGAACTTATATCTATAAGTGTCCTCTAGCCTATCAGGGAACTCCGCATGAAAAAAGCATGGTCCTGCGGGCGGATAAAATAGAACCCATTGTCTTTTCGGCCATTGCAGAGTACATAGGGAAGCTTCAGGAAAATGATGATGTTCTGGAGGAGGTCGAAGAAAATCAGCAGAGGGAAAAGCGAAGGCTAAAAGAGGATCTCGCCAAAGAGCAGCAGGAGCTGGAAAAAATTCAGAAAGACATTGCCGTCATGGAAGAAAAGATACCGAAAGCGATGACCGGGGAATATACATTGAGTCTGGAATATCTTGTGAAACTGATAAATGAGAAGAAAGAAAAAGAGAAAAAACAGCAGGAAATCGTGAATCAGAAAAAAGCCAGACTTGAAAATGCAGACGTTTCAGCAGAAGAATGGAAAGATCTGAGAAAACAGATACCTACCTGGCAAGATGTTTTTCTGAATGCGGATGTATATATGAAAAGAACGCTGGTTGATAAGCTGGTAGAACGGATTGACGTCAGGGCCGATTCGGTCAACATTCGATTTAGAATCAACCTGAATGAGATCTTCCCTCAATCCCGAATTACTGGTGGTTCCGGTACCATTCTGTATACACGCGGTTCAGGGTAAAGGACATGATCGCCAGTACGTTGGCTGTGATCGTGGCGCGGGGCCAGGTGGCATAAATCTCGCTGGAAGCCACATTTTTGATATAGTCCGAGTAACGGACATAGTGATCCTCGGCCGTACTGTCTCTGGGAGAACCGTCGTGAACGACAATATATTCCGGAACGACAACGCGGCTCAGTACGATCTCGCCGGAGGCGCGGATCGGCTTGATCTCGGCTTCGGCGATCTTCGGTGGATAATTGCCGAAGAGGGTATGTGCGGGAACCGTATAGTTCTGAAAGCTTCCGGAAGCCTCTTTTGGAGAAAGTTTTACATCCTGCAGGGCCAGAGAACCGGAAAAAAGCTCCGCCCCCGAGATGGAAAAAGGTTCATAGCCATCTGCCTCGATCTGGAAGGTATATTCCGAATAAGGCTGGTTTTCACCTGGTTCCATACTGTACTCAAGGGGCGGAGCCGGAAGCTCCACGGTTTCTGAATTTCCATTTGTATCGGTGCCGATTTCCTCCAGAAGCTTTTCCGGCTGTCCGGTATCAAAGATCCGGATCCTGGCGTTTTCTACAGGAGAGCGGTTCAGGGCCGAGTCCACATGGATGCGGAACCGGCCTTTATCCGGTGTATCAGAAGACATAGTCCGTGGCATAAGTCAACCTCTTAACAGGCGCTTTCCCTACAGTCTATGCAGCTGATGGTGCAGTTAAGACTCACTTTTTGGAAAGCTCGGACGCGCAGTGCGGGCATTTTACCGCATCAATATGGATCTCGGATTTACAGTAAGGGCACTCTTTGGTGGTGGGGGCTGCTTCCGGTTTTGGCCGGCGGAGCATATTGATGCCTTTTACCACCATAAAAATGGAAAAAGCAATGATCAGAAACTGGATCACAGTCTGGATAAAAGAACCATAAGCAAAAACAGAGGTGGATGCCTTGGTTGCATCCAGGGTTGGGTAGGACTGGCCGTCCAGTGCGATAAAGAGGTTGGTAAAGTCTACCTTACCGGTAGCGAGACTGATGACAGGCATCAGGACGTCATTGACGAGAGAATTGATGATGCTGCTGAACGCTCCGCCGACAATGACACCGACTGCCATATCCATGACATTGCCGCGCATGATGAATTCTTTGAATTCTTTTGTGATCTTACTCATGGTGAGTTCCTCCTTTTGGTAATGGATACTGATGGTTTTCTATGCGGTATTGACACATCCCGGCACTTTGTTTTTTAGTATATCATAGGAAAAAAACAGTTTGAACGAAAAAAATACATTTTTATGTAAAAAAACAGTTGAAAAACAGAAGAGGATATGATAGAATATCGACAATTTGAGCAAAAGTAAGGAGGGGCGACGAATAGGAAAATAGGAGTTCTTATTCCCGTTCCTTTTTTTGTGCAACCCGCAATTGTTTAGAAAGGATTAGGTGACATATGAAAGCATTTCTGATTTTGGAAGACGGAACCGTCTTTACCGGAACCAGCATTGGTTCAACCAGGGAGGTAATCAGCGAAATCGTGTTTAACACTTCCATGACCGGTTATCTGGAAGTCCTGACCGACCCGTCCTATGCAGGACAGGCAGTGGTAATGACCTACCCTCTGATTGGCAACTACGGCATTTGTTATGAAGATATGGAATCTGACCGCCCCTGGCCGGATGCATATATCGTACGGGAGCTTTCCCGTATGCCCAGCAACTTCCGATCTGAGGATACCATTCAGAATTTCCTGAAAAAATATAATATCCCGGGAATCGCAGGTGTGGATACCAGAGCCCTGACCAAGATCCTTCGTGAAAAAGGTACCATGAACGGTATGGTCACCACAAATGAGAACTATTCTCTGGAAGAGATCCTTCCGCAGCTGAAAGCCTACACCACCGGAAAAGTAGTGGAGAAGGTTACCTGCAAAGAGAAATATGTACTTCCAGGTGAAGGTCCGAAGGTGGCTCTTCTGGATCTGGGAGCCAAGAGAAACATCGCCCGCTCTTTAAATGAGAGAGGCTGTGAGGTTACGGTTTATCCGGCAGATACCACAGCCCAGGAGATCATCGCCTCCAGACCGGATGGCATCATGCTTTCCAACGGTCCTGGAGATCCGAAGGAATGTACCGGAGTGATCCGTGAGATCAAAAAGCTTTATGACACAGAAATCCCCATCTTTGCCATCTGTCTCGGCCATCAGCTCATGGCCCTGGCTACCGGTGCAGATACCCATAAGATGAAATACGGCCATCGTGGCGGCAACCATCCGGTAAAGGATCTGGCTACCGGCCGTGTATACATTTCCTCCCAGAACCATGGTTATGTGGTGGATATGGAGACTCTGGATCCGAAGGTGGCAACGCCTGCTTTTGTAAATGTAAACGACGGAACCAACGAAGGTCTTGCTTATACGGGAAAAAATATTTTCACCGTGCAGTTCCATCCGGAGGCTTCCCCGGGACCCCGGGATTCCGGTGTGCTCTTTGACCGTTTTATGAAGATGATGGAGGTAAAAAAGAATGCCTAAGAATCCAGAAATCAAGAAAGTCCTCATGATCGGCTCCGGCCCTATCGTTATCGGCCAGGCAGCAGAGTTTGACTATGCGGGAACCCAGGCCTGCCGTTCTCTGAAAGAAGAGGGGATCGAGGTCGTACTTTTAAACTCCAATCCAGCTACCATCATGACGGATAAAGATATCGCTGACAAAGTATACATTGAGCCTCTTACCGTAGAAGTGGTAGAACAGCTCATTGAAAAAGAAAAACCGGACAGCGTCCTTCCGACTCTGGGAGGTCAGGCGGGCCTGAACCTTGCAATGGAGCTGGAAGAGAGAGGTTTCTTAAAAGAACACAATGTCCGCCTGATCGGAACTACTTCAGAGACCATCAAAAAAGCAGAGGACCGTCTGGAATTCAAGGAGACCATGGAGAAGATCGGTGAGCCCATCGCAGCTTCCCTGGTTGTTGAAAATGTAGAAGATGGTGTGGCTTTCGCTGAGAAGATTGGTTACCCGGTCGTACTCCGTCCTGCTTATACGCTTGGAGGAAGCGGCGGCGGTATTGCACACAATTACGAAGAACTGGTAGAGATCCTGGAGAACGGACTCCGTCTTTCCCGTGTAGGTCAGGTTCTGGTAGAGCGCTGCATCGCCGGCTGGAAAGAGATCGAGTATGAGGTAATGCGTGACAGTGTCGGAAACGTGATCACTGTCTGCAACATGGAAAACCTTGACCCGGTAGGTGTTCATACCGGAGACAGTATCGTAGTTGCTCCTTCTCAGACACTGGGCGACAAAGAATACCAGATGCTCCGTACCTCTGCTCTGAACATCATTTCCGAGCTGAAGATCACCGGAGGCTGTAACGTGCAGTTCGCCCTTCATCCGGAAAGCTTTGAGTACTGCGTAATCGAGGTAAATCCCCGTGTCAGCCGTTCTTCTGCACTGGCAAGTAAGGCTACCGGATATCCTATCGCAAAGGTAGCAGCGAAGATTGCTCTCGGTTATACGCTGGATGAGATCAAGAATGCCATTACCGGAAAAACCTATGCAAGCTTTGAGCCGATGCTGGACTACTGTGTTGTAAAGATCCCGCGTCTGCCATTTGACAAATTTATTACTGCAAAGAGAACTCTGACAACTCAGATGAAAGCAACCGGAGAGGTTATGAGTATCTGTCATAACTTTGAGGGAGCTCTGATGAAAGCTATCCGTTCTCTGGAGCAGCATGTGGACAGCCTTATGTCCTATGACTTTACCGGACTTACTGAGGATCAGCTGATTGAGGAGCTGGCTGTTGTAGATGATCGCCGTATCTGGAAAATTGCGGAAGCCATCCGAAGAGATATTTCCAAGGAATATATTCACCGTATTACAAAGATCGATCGCTGGTTCATTGACAAGATCGCAATCCTTGTTGAGATGGAGCAGGCGCTGAAGACCCAGCCACTGACAGGAGAGCTTCTTCTGGAAGCAAAACGCATGGAGTTCCCGGATTATGTGATCGGAAATCTCTGTGGCAGAACAGAGGCTGAGATCAAGGCTCTCCGTGAGGGCTACAACATCCGCGCTGCCTATAAAATGGTAGATACCTGCGCGGCAGAGTTTGCGGCAGCAACACCATACTATTATTCTGTTTACGGCGGACCGGATACAGAAAATGAAGCAGTTTCCACACCGGATAAGAAAAAAGTTCTTGTTCTCGGTTCAGGTCCGATCCGTATCGGCCAGGGTATTGAGTTTGACTTCTGCTCTGTACACTGTACCTGGGCTTTTGAAAAAGAAGGCTACGAGACAATTATTATCAACAACAATCCTGAGACTGTCAGCACAGACTTTGACATTGCAGACAAGCTGTATTTCGAGCCTCTGACACCTGAGGATGTAGAAAATATCGTAAAAATCGAAAAACCGGACGGAGCGGTCGTTCAGTTCGGCGGACAGACTGCCATCAAGTTGACAGAAGCGCTGATGAAAATGGGCGTGAAGATTCTCGGAACATCTGCAGAAGACGTAGATGCAGCAGAGGACCGTGAGCTGTTTGACGGCATCCTGGAGCAGTGCCAGATTCCGAGACCGAAGGGAGATACTGTATTTACTGCTGAGGAAGCAAAAGAAGTTGCTAACAGACTGGGATATCCGGTTCTAGTACGTCCTTCCTATGTTCTTGGCGGACAGGGAATGCGTATTGCAGTCAGCGATGAGGATGTAGAAGAATACATTGGAATCATTAACCAGATCGCGCAGGATCATCCGATCCTGGTAGATAAATACCTGATGGGCAAAGAGATTGAGGTAGACGCTGTATGTGACGGCGAGGACATTCTGATTCCTGGTATCATGGAGCATATTGAGCGTGCGGGAATCCACTCTGGTGACAGTATTTCCGTATATCCGGCACAGACTATCAGTGAAACTGCAAAGGAAACCATTGCAGAGTACACACGTCGTCTTGCAAAAGCGCTTCACGTTGTAGGTATGATCAATATCCAGTTTATTGTATGCGGCGAAGAAGTGTATGTAATCGAGGTAAATCCACGTTCCAGCCGTACTGTTCCGTATATCAGCAAGGTAACAGGAATTCCGATCGTGCCGTTGGCAACAAAAGTAATCCTGGGCTATAAGCTGAAGGATCTGGGCTATGAGCCGGGACTTCAGCCTGAGGCAAAACACTTTGCCATTAAGATGCCGGTATTCTCCTTTGAAAAGATCCGCGGCGCAGATATCAGCCTTGGACCTGAGATGAAATCCACCGGAGAGTGCCTTGGTATTGCAGAGACCTTTAACGAGGCTCTTTATAAAGCGTTTATCGGAGCAGGAATCAAGCTTCCGAAGCACCGCAACATGATCATCACTGTAAAAGAGGAAGATCATGAGGAAGTTGTTCCGATCGCAAAACGTTTTGAAGCTCTTGGCTACCGTATTTATGCTACAAGAGGAACTGCAAAGGTTCTGAAAGAAAACGGCATCAAGGCAATCCGTACCAACAAGCTGGAGCAGCCTGCGCCAAACCTTATGGACCTGATCCTGGGACACAAGATCGACGTTGTAATTGATACTCCGCCTCAGGGGGTAGAGCATCAGAAGGACGGATTTGTGATCCGCAGAAATGCCATTGAGACAGGTGTAAATGTACTGACCAGTCTTGATACTGCAGAGGCTCTTGTAACCAGCCTTGAAAATACAGACCTTAATAATCTGACTCTGATCGATATTGCAACGATCGCAGACAGATAAAAACAAATATGAACCGGGGAGGCACAGACTTCTCCGGTTTTTATTTACCAGGAATTCAGGGAGTTTGAAACGGATATGTCCGTTTGGTTTTGGGAAAGGAAAGTTTCGTCCGGGATTATCTGCGACTGTTACATTGCAGACTATTTCCAGCAGAATATTACTTGTGAACAGTGTTGCTTTATTCTTTAATGAGAGTAAAAATTGTGTTATACTTACAGTGTCCGGGGTGGATAAAATCTTTGTAAAAGAAGAAAAATGCCCGGCATAAAATAAAAATGAAAGGGAGAAAGAATGGATATTATTGAATTTTTAAAAGCCGTGTTTCTGGGTATTGTGGAAGGTATTACGGAATGGCTTCCAATCAGCAGTACCGGACATATGATTCTGGTGGATGAATTTATCAAACTTAATGTGACGCCGGAGTTTAAAGAATTCTTTCTGGTAGTGATCCAGCTTGGTGCGATCCTGGCAGTGGTGGTATTATACTGGGGAAAGCTGTGGCCTTTTTATATCAGAGAGCTTCCAAAGAAACAAAGAGCAATCATAGCAAAACAGCCTGTTTTTGCAAGAGGGATCATGACTTTTGTGGAACGGTTCTGCGATAAGGAAAAATGGGTGCTGTGGTTTAAGATCCTTGTGGCATGTATTCCTACCATTGTGATTGCATTGCCGTTTAATGACTTCATTGAGGAAAAATTTAACAATTACGTGGTTGTTTCCATTGCTCTGATCGTTTACGGTGTGATTTTTATTTTTATTGAAAACTATAATAAAAGACGGAAAGCAACCTGCAGATCTCTGGAATCCATGAGCTTTAAAACTGCTTTTCTGATCGGTCTGTTTCAGGTTCTGTCTGTAATTCCCGGAACTTCACGCTCCGGTTCTACGATTATCGGAGGTATTCTGGTAGGAACTTCAAGAACAGTAGCGGCTGAATTTACCTTTTTCCTGGCAATTCCTGTTATGTTTGGCGCCAGCCTTCTCAAGCTGATAAAATTCGGATTTGCCTTTACTGCCGGAGAGGTTCTGATTCTTATTACAGGCGTGGTGGTTGCATTTATTGTATCCATACTGGCGATCAAGTTCCTGGTAGGATATATTAAAAAACATGACTTTAAAGTGTTTGGATGGTACAGGATCGTACTGGGTGTCCTTGTACTTGGATATTTTATCGGAAAGAATGTAATTGGATAAAAAATAAGGGATATACAGGGCAGAATCCTGTTACACAGGGGAAGGAGCAGGATTTTTGATCGGCAGCTGCAGCAGGCTACAGAAACGGAGGTACATAATTATGGGAAAATATATTATAGCAATGGATCAGGGAACCACAAGCTCCCGCTGTATCCTTTTTGATAAGGCGGGAAATATCTGCAGTTCAGCGCAGAAAGAATTTGCCCAGTATTATCCAAAGCCGGGCTGGGTAGAGCATGATCCTCATGAGATCTGGTCCTCTCAGATGGCTGTGGCAATTGAGGCCATGGGAAAGATCGGGGCTGATGCGGGGGATATTGCAGCCATTGGAATTACAAATCAGCGTGAGACAACAATTGTCTGGGACAAAAAAACAGGAAATCCTGTTTATCCGGCTATTGTATGGCAGTGCCGCCGTACGTCAGACATGATCGAGGAACTGAAACAGGATGGTTTTGCTGATAAGATCAGAGAAAAAACAGGACTGATTCCAGACGCTTATTTTTCCGCCACAAAAATTAAATGGATCCTGGATTATGTGGATGGAGCCAGAGAGGCGGCAGAAAGAGGCGACCTTCTTTTTGGTACGGTAGACACCTGGCTCATCTGGAAACTTACCAAAGGTCAGGTACACGTTACAGATTACACTAATGCTTCCCGTACAATGTTATTTGATATTTATAAAAGACAGTGGGACGAAGAGATTCTGGAATATTTTAATATTCCAAAATCCATGCTTCCGGAGGTTAAACCAAGCAGCTGCATTTATGGCTATACAAATGAAAATCTGATCGGCGGTTCGATTCCCATTTCAGGTGCGGCAGGCGATCAGCAGTCAGCGCTTTTCGGACAGTGCTGCTTCCGTGCAGGAGATGTGAAAAACACATATGGAACAGGCTGCTTTCTTCTGATGCATACAGGAAAGCAGGCGGTTCGTTCCGAGCACGGACTTCTTACAACAATTGCAGTGAATCCGGACGGAACACCGGGATATGCTCTGGAAGGAAGTGTGTTTGTAGCCGGAGCTGCGATCCAGTGGCTGAGAGACGAAATGCAGATTTTGAACAGCGCCCCGGAATCAGAATTATATTGTCTTTCTGTACCTGATACCAATGGGGTTTATGTGGTTCCAGCTTTTACAGGACTGGGAGCGCCTTACTGGGATCAGTATGCCCGGGGAGCGGTTCTGGGACTTACTCGGGGAGCGGGAAAAGCTCATCTGATCAGAGCAACTGTGGAGTCTCTGGCTTATCAGGTGACAGATGTGATTCATGCAATGGAAAAGGACTCCGGAATGAAGCTGAGCTTTCTGCGTGTAGACGGAGGTGCAAGCGCAAATAATTTTCTGATGCAGTTTCAGTCAGATCTTCTGGATGCGCAGGTAGTGCGTCCAAGCTGCATTGAGACAACAGCGCTTGGAGCAGCTTATATGGCAGGCCTTGCAGCAGGATTCTGGAAGGATGCAGAGGAAATCCGCCAGAACTGGAAGCAGGAAAGAGAATTTTCTCCTTCGGTTGAACCGGAGAAGAGAGAAGCCCTTCTGAAAGGATGGCAGAAAGCAGTACGCTGCACCTTCCAGTGGGCAAAGGACGAATAGATATATTTGTTTGGATTCAGATTTATGAATCCGGAAAGGATGGTAGATTCAAGTGAGAAAATCCAGAAAAATAGTATTTGCAGTCAGTACGGCAATGGCGTTGACGCTTGCAGGATGCGGATCAGATAAAAAAGCAGAGGAGGTTGTGCCTACTGTGGCTCCTACAGCTACTCCTACCATACCTCCGGTGACGGCAACTCCGGCGCCTACATCCACACCGGCACCGAGAAAAATCGGTGAAAAAACCTCCCAGTCAAAGTTTGTTTATCTTACAAACAATCTGAAAACAGATGTAAGAGAACTGTATCTCATGGTTTCCGGAAGCGAAGACTGGGGCGACAATCTGATTCCAAGAGAATTTTCGGTAAAGGCATCCGATCAGGTTCAGATGTTTTATACACCGGAATCTGTACAGGCTTCCGCAGAAGAGGTGGATTCCGAAGAGACCGGCGCTCCTTCCGGTGCGTTGTATGACATGAAACTTGTAACTGCAGATGGAAATACCTATGAAATCTACAGTATTGAGCTCAGCGATATGGAAAAAGCATCACTGACACTGGATGAGGAAACATCAACCGCATATCTTCGCTATATGAGTCTTTCAGAGAAAAAAGAAAAAGATACAAAGGAAAATTCACAGCAGACCGGTCACGGAGATGACTATGACAGTGACGATGAAAGTTATGATGACAGCTATTCCGATGATGGAAATTATGATGATGGAAGTTCCGACGACGGAAATTACGATGATGGGAATTATGACGATGGAAGCTCCGATGACGGTAACTATGATGATGGAAGCTCCGACGATGGAAACTCTGACGATGGAAGCTCCGATGATGGTAACTATGATGACGGAGGCTCCGATGACGGAAGCTCTGACGATGGAGGCTCTGATGACGGAAATTATGATGACGGAAGTTCCGACAGCGGAAGCGGCGATGACTATGTAGATGCCGGAGATGGCGATGACGACGGCTACTATGATACAGAAGAATAATATAAGTGTGTAAAACGAAAACGCTCACCTTTCGGTGAGCGTTTTCGCTTTACAGATATAAGATTTCTCCGGTTCGGGAGGTGTTGCAGCCGTTTTGCAGCCGGAGGGCAGTGCGGAATTCCGAAGAACGGATAATTTCTGCAAGAGCAGAAAAACCGGGCCGGTTCAGGGATTCCGTTTCCATTACAAGAAACATAGGAAGCTGCTGAAGAGGAATAAAATCCAGGTATTTTGACTTGAATATGACGGATTCTGCTCCCAATGCAGCATCGGCCTGGCTGGTCAGAACTGCGTTTGCAGTAGAAAAATCAGAAACCAGTTCTTTCTGGTAGCCATTGATCTGATCTGGCAATATTTTGGCATCTTTCAGTAAAATATCCAGATACATTCGTCCGGTACTTCCCTTTTCTCTGTTTGCGAGAGCAACATCGGGACGTTTCAGATCACTGACGGACAATATATTTTTCGGATTTCCTTTTTGGACATAAAATCCCAGAGAATATTCATAAAGGACAAAAGCTGCAACGGACATACCGGGAAGCAGGGCAGGAATATGCTCAGGAAGAATACCGGCAGTGGTGGCATGAACTTTTTTAAAATAAAGAGAATACAGTCCGTTATAAGTATTCAGGTGTGAATGAAGTACTGGAAGTCCATTGGGATGAACAGCCATCTGGTTGATCAGATATTCCAGAGCTGGAGATGCCTGTCCGCTGATAATAAGACCGTTGGAATACAGAAGATAGTCTCTTTTCAGAAGAGAGCTTTCCGGCTGAAAACCGGGAAAAGGCAAAGGCGCTTCAGAGACAGATGCATCGCCTCCCTGAAGATACCGATTCAGCTGTTCTTCACTGATTCGAAGCTGTTTGCCTATTTTTGAAGATCCCAGTTCTCCACGTTTGATGAGTTCGTAGACTGTAGTTTTTTTTATTTTCAGCTTGTCTGCAATTTCCTGGGCAGTGTAAAGCTTATTCATCAATTCCTACCATAACATTTGTGGCTTTGATAACAGCGTAGGCATCAGATCCAACTTCCAGGCCAAGTTCTTCCACAGCCGCACAGGAAATGGTGGCAACAATAATATTTCCCCCTCCGATATCAATAGAGACAATAGAATTTACAGCTCCTTTGTTAATGCTGACAACTTTTCCTTTTAACTGATTTCTTGCACTTAATTTCATGATGATTTCTCCTTTATATATTATTGTAAAAATTATTGATATCTGTTATTTCTGTTACTGCTTACGGTATTTTTTAATTTTTATTTCGGAAAGTAACCTGAAATGAAATCCGGTATGTTACTGTTTGCTACATTTTCAGAAATATGGTTAAAATATCTTTAAATTCTCTTCAGTAATGGTAATTGTCCTGTATATTTGGGGATATTGGAAACATACAAAAACGTCTGGCGGAATATTGCCTGTGTACAGTTGCTGTTTTACATTGAGATTCATTTCATTCCTGGCAGTCTGGTTAAAGTGTTTTCCCAATCACCTTCGGTGATGGTAATTATCCTGCATACCCCGGGGACTCTGGTAAAGAATACAAAACACCTTGTGGGATAATACCACATGAACAGTAACTATTTTACTACTATTTACTATAACACAGTGGAAATGAATTGACAATAACAGTCTTCTGATATAAAATGAATAAAACAGAACTAAAATAAATTAAAATGAATAAAGGAGAAGAGAAATGAAGAAAAAACTGGCAGCTATTGCGTTTGCAGGAATGATGGCAGTCGGATTAACAGCAGGAAATGTACAGGCGGCGGAACCCAGCGGAGAGGTCTATGTATTTATTGCAGCCAGTCTTGCCAATGCAATGGAGGATATACAAAAGGACTTTAATCAGAAGTATCCGGATGTGGAGATTTTTTACAATGCGGACAGTTCAGGAACTCTCCAGACACAGATTGAGGAAGGATCCAGATGTGATATCTTTTTTTCAGCAGCAACCAAGCAGATGGATGCCCTTGTAGAGGAGAAACTGGCAAAGGAAGAGTCTGTAGTGAATCTTCTGGAAAATAAGGTTGTTCTGATTAAGACAAAAGATACAGAAACCAGGGTTACAGGATTTGAGAATATCACAGAGGCTGAGAATCTTGCCCTGGCAGGGGAGGATGTTCCTGTAGGGCAGTATGCCAGAGAGATTTTTACCAACCTTGATATTATGGATCAGGTAGAGGCAATGGAAATCAACGAGGGAAAAAATGTAACAGAGGTTCTGGCAGCAGTGACCCAGGGAAGCAACGAGGTAGGGGTTGTATATGCAACAGATGCAGCTTCCGTGGCAGATCAGGTAGAAATCATTGCAGAGGCTTCATCAGACATGCTTGAAACACCGGTTCTTTACCCGGTAGGCATGATAGAGGATGAAGAGGCTTTACCAGAGGAAAAAGTGGCAGCAGAGACATTTTTTGAGTATCTTCAGACAGAAAACGCACTGAAAGTTTTTGAAGAGCATGGATTCAGTCCTTATACTGCTGAAGTGGAAGAGAACGACACAGAGGAAGCGGAAGATACACAGGCAGATCAGAAAACTGACTCAGAAGCAGAAGAAACCGGGGAAGCTTCCACTGAGCAGGAGAAAACAGCAGAGTGACATAGAAATAAGAATTTGCCAAAGCTCTGTACATTGGAGAATGAATGATGAGTGAGTTTATACAGGAGATTAACTGGTCTCCTTTATGGATTTCCTTGAAAACAGGCGCGGTGGCTACTACCATCGCGTTCTTTCTGGGAATCTGGTGCGCCAGAAAAATAATGAAAATGAAGCCTGTGACCAGAGCAGTATTTGATGGTATTCTGACAATGCCTCTTGTGCTGCCTCCTACAGTTGCAGGTTTTTTTCTGCTGATTATTTTCAGCCTGCGGAGACCTTTTGGAAAGTTTCTCCTGGAGAATTTTGATTTTAAGATCGTGCAGACATGGAAAGGGTGCATTGTAGCGGCTGCTGTAATAGCGTTTCCTCTGATGTACCGTAATGCCCGAGCAGCTTTTGAGCAGGTAGACGTAAACCTGATCTATGCAGGACAGACCCTTGGAATGAGCGATCGGAAAATATTCTGGAAAGTTATTATTCCGGCAGCTGCTCCGGGCATTGTATCCGGTACAGTTCTTGCGTTTGCCAGAGCAATCGGGGAATACGGCGCAACCTCCATGCTTGCAGGAAATATTCTGGGAAAAACAAGAACCGTTTCTGTTGCAATTGCGGCGGAGACTGCGGCGGGAAATTATGATGTAGCAGGATTCTGGGTTGTGATTATTGTGCTTATTTCTTTTTTTATTGTGTCATTGATCAATATTGTGTCAGGAAGAGGAATGAAAAGCAGACGGTGGATATAAAAAGTAAATGGTTTGTATATGAATACAAAACCATCAGTGAGAAAATACTGAATGATGCATAATGGAAGCGGTAATATGAGGATATAAAAGAAATGTCGGGCTTTCTATGTGTATTATATACAAACAGAGAAGAGTTCTTTATGTTTTTTGTGGCTGTTTACGGTACGAAGGAAGAAAAACAAGAATCAATACCTGAATATATAAGAAAACATATTCAAGGTTTATAAAAACAACTGTCAGGGGAAAGTGAGACGGAAGGAAAATATGTCCATAAGTGTAAATATAGAAAAAAGCTTCAGAGGCTTTACTCTGAAAGTACAATTTGAGGCGACGGATTTATCTACAGGAATTCTGGGAGCCTCAGGAAGCGGTAAAAGTATGACTCTGCGCTGCATTGCAGGTATTGAGACACCGGACAGAGGAAAGATTGTGATTCATGGAAAAACGGTTTTTGATTCAGAAGAAAAAATCAATCTGAAACCACAGGAACGCCAGGTAGGATATCTTTTCCAGAATTATGCGCTTTTTCCGACAATGACAGTTCGTGACAACATTCGTTGTGGATTTCGGGGCGAAAAAAAACTTCGAGACGAAAAAGTACAGGATTTTATCTGCCGCTATCATCTGGAGGGGTTGGAAAATCGGTATCCCTCTCAGTTATCCGGAGGGCAGCAGCAGAGAGTTGCCCTGGCCAGAATGATGATAGGGGAGCCTGAGGTCATTCTTCTGGACGAGCCTTTTTCTGCTCTGGATGGATTTTTAAAAGACGTTCTTCAAAAAGACATGCAGGATTTCCTGAAGGAATATACGGGAGATATGATTATGGTCACTCACAGCAGAGATGAAGCTTTTCGATTCTGCAGGAACCTGATGCTTTTAAAAGAGGGAAAAACTCTGATATTTGGAGATACCCGGAAGCTTTTTGAGCAGCCGGAGCTTCTGGAAGCAGCAAGACTTACCGGGTGCAAAAATCATTCTAGGATTGAACGGCTGGGAGATCATGAGTTATTTGCCCTGGACTGGGGCGTTGCTCTTCGTACAGAGAAAAAAATAGGATCCGACATCACTCATGTGGCAATCCGCGGACATTGGATGCAGGGAACGGATCACAAAACAGAAAACTGTATTTTGTTTCAGGCAGCGGACTATGTGGAAACGACCTTTGAACATCAGTATCTGGTAAAAAGCCCGGAGATGGAAGAAGATGCAGTTCTCTGGTGGATGCGTCCTAAGGGCAGTTTTGACGAGCCGGCAGAAAAAAATCTGCCCAGGTATCTGTATCTTCCGCCAGAGCATTTAATGCTGCTGAAATAGAAAAGTGTTTTTATGATGTTTTTCTTTATAAGTACAGGGGATTGATTTATAATAAAATTGTGGCGATAAATGAGCAAATATATAATTTTGCATAATGGATCCGCAATATGAAGAAATAAAAAATTTAAACTTTATATGTGCATTTCACAAAGCAACGATAATTTTGTGTACTTCTTCAAGTTTGCTCATTTATAGATTATAATTATTAATCATTTAACATGATAAGGAGGGAAAACAAAGACCAGTACCATTTTCACAGAAGATAAAGATTCCAGGAGTTTCCCGGAATAAAATATACAGGCTGATAGCATTTCTTAAAATACATAAGACAAAAACCGAAAGCTGATAATGTAAGTTACATAAAGAAAGGAATGTCTTATGGAAAGCAGTACTATTTTTGATGATGTGTTCCGGACTATGTTGGAAAAGATGCCGCAGCTGGCAGTGCCGCTGATCAATGAAGTTTTTGGCACTTCCTATCCGGAGGATGTTAAAATCATACAAAAGAGAAATGAACATCAGACACAAAACGGCAGGATAATCACAGATTCCCATTTGCTGATTGCAAATCGGATTTACCATATAGAATGTCAGAGTACAGACGATTCTACTATGGTGATCCGAATGATTGAATACGATTTTGCAATCAGCCTGGAACATGTACAGAAGGAAAATGGCAGATATCGGATGTATTTTCCACAGTCGTGCGTACTGTATTTGCGTGGCACAAAAAAGAGGAATACGATATCTGTGGAGATTGTGATGCCAGATGGCAATACAGTAGAATACACGGTTCCTGTTGTACAGGTGCAGAAGCTTACCTGTGATGATATACTGCAGAAACATCTGCTGTTTTTACTGCCGTACCATGTAATAAAATACGAACAGGAAAAAGGACTGGACACGGACAGCGAGAAATGGAAGGAACTTTTAGATGAGTATGCAAAAATCGAGAAGTATCTGGAGAAAAATTTTCTTGAGAAAGGAAATGAAAAAATATACCGGGATATGGTTGAGCTGATCATCCGGATTGCAGATTATGTGTTCAGAGACAAAGAAAAAGTAAAGAAAGGATTTGGTGATGTAATGGGCGGAAAGGTATTGGAACTGGAATCAGATAAGCTGATTCAGCGGGGAATTG